>ENA-ORSC01000230-ORSC01000230.1-human-gut-metagenome-genome-assembly--contig:-NODE-230-length-48055-cov-5.266208_pt1 | contig 48055 bp, 46 predicted proteins | sample MGYA00242178_ERZ509140 | MGnify/ENA primary metagenome ERZ509140 (study PRJEB26280, sample SAMEA2338681) | human gut metagenome | biome: human gut; feature: human-associated habitat; material: faeces... | reverse complement strand
ATTTATATTTCGTAAGGTTTCATTTTTCTTTAACATAGTTAAAATTATACAATATTTAGAATTTTTGTCAACACTTTAAAATAAAAAAATTCTAAATCTAAATAAGTATAATATTTTCCAAATCAATTTTTTAATTATTTAATAATTAATTTTTAATATTTCGTTTCTTCAATTCTTCCCTATGCTTTCTATAAATTATTATAGGCATATCGCCTTGAATTAATTTTTCTTCGGGCATTCCAATATATGTGGCTTCGTTAGGTTGAGTTTTGACGACATTTTTATCTTGCTTTAATATTATAGCCGAAAATTTTTTGCCGATTAAATTGATTATAAATCTTAAAATGGGGATATTGACTATTTTTTGATAGAAGCGCATATAAATTATCGTGTTTTTATCGTCTACGGGAGCGAATACTCCGAATACTCTCATTTTCTCAAAAATATAATTCTGCCAAGTATTTGGAAAATAAAAATAAAGAAAATATTTCAAATCTTCCTTTTTCAATTCCGAAGAAGTTAAAAATTTTTGTCCTTTATCCAAAACATTATTAACATAAAATTTCATCGTATCGTTTTCAATCTCAACAATCGGACCGTTTACGACTGTTTTATCGCCCTTACCTATAGTATTATAATGAACGAAAGGAAGATGAACCACATCGAGCTGATTTTCTATGCATCTTGTATAATTAATATTCCATTCGTCTCTGATAGTCGTATAAGAAAATTTTTTGTCTTTTAGATTTTCTGGAAAAGCTATATCGTCATTAACTTTATCTTTATCTCCATACCAAAACCAAATAAAACCATACGCTTCTTTAACTATATAACTTTCCACATGATAATGTTTAGCCACTTCGGTTTTTCTTCCGTTTGCTGGAATAACCCCTACTTTTCCCATTTTATCGTATTCAAAACCATGAAAAGGACATATTATATTGTCTTTATAAACATGTCCAGACGACAACGAAGCTCCTCTATGGCAACATTTATCGTCTATACAGCAAATATTTCCGCTATCGTTTCGCCATAAAACCAAATTTTTATCGAACCTTTTTGCAAAAAGAGGTTTATTATTTCTCACTTCTTTAGAATCCAAAATTGCATACCACATATTATAAATCATAATAATTTCTCCTTTCAATTAAATCGCTTGATTAATAATTATTTTCTATAAATATAAAACCGTATTTTTTGTATAAAAGTCAATCTTTTAATTTTATTTCATATATAAATAAAATTTGAAGAAAGCAGAGCGGAATAATTTTAAAATATTAAAATATTTAAGAAAGCTCGTAAATCGTAACATCCTCAAATTTTTGCATAAAATCTCTTGTAAAAGTATCCTTCGTAAAAATAACTATGGGAATATTATAATTTTTAGAATATTCTTTTATAAAAGATAAAGCCTCTTTTGTTCTGTTATTGTCGAAAGTTATAAAAGGGTCGTCTAATAAAATTAATCTTCCCGCTTGATGTATTTTAGTTAATATAGAAAGTCGCATAGCTATATAAACTGCATCTCTTGTGGCGGAAGATAAAAACTCCACATTTCTAATTTTATTTTGTTTATCTGCAACCATAATTTTATCTTTATCGAATCCAGACATTATTATTCCTTCGTCAGATAAATTTTTTCCCGTAATATGATTGTATAAAATTCTCGCTTCTTTTGAAAGAGATTGAAATATATCGTCATTTTTTTTATTTATGCTAAAAAGCATTTCTTCCAAAAGTTTCAAAGCCTTTCTTCTTTTATTTAAATTAATTATATTTTCTTTTATTTGAGATAATTTGCTTTCAAAGTTGATTATATCGGCATGAATATTTTCAGAATTATTAAGCTCGCCTTCAATATACGAAATATTATTTTTTATTTTATTTATCTCTTCTTTTAGAATATTTATTTCGCTTTCCAAATCTTTTAAATTATTTTCAATTTTTTTTATTTCCATTTCGTTATAATCGTTTGGATTAACTCCTTTCTCGTCAAGCTCTTTAAGTATTCTTATGCAATCAATTTCAAGCGTTTCTATATTTTTAAGTCCCAATTTTTTAACTTCAATCATTAACTTTTTATAATTTTCTTCGTTTTGTTTTAATAATAAATCATAATTATTTTTTATATTATAATATTCTTCTTTATCTCTTACTTTTAATTTTTCAAAAATTTGATTTAATAAATTATTTTCATTTTCTAATTCTTTTAGGCTTTTATCTAAATCTGCTTTATAATTTTCAATTTCTTCATTATCGTTATTTGTCATTATAATTTCTATTTTAGCAAGTTCTTTATTAAGCAAATCTTTAAAAATAAAAATATCGGTTTCTTTTATATCTAATTCGGGCAAACTTTCCAATATATCTTTTATAATTTTAGAATTTTTATTTTCTTTTATAAACATAAAAGGAATCGCTGGAATTATAATAGTAAGAAATAAAGGATTTTTAAAATATAAAGTAAGAAAAGAAGATATAAAAGCTACAGCGATAAAAAATATTATTTTTAGCGCTTTATTATTTTTTTTAGTTAAATCTTCAATTTTATTTATTCCGTTTTCTATTCTTTTTTTTACGCTATCATAATCTGTTTTATTTTTTTCTTCTACAAAAGATTTTTTCAAAGCTTCAATTTTTCCTTTTAAAAAAGTTATATTCATTTTTATATCTTCAATTTTTTTTGTTCTGCCGTTTATCTCGTTGGAATAATCGTTTTTAAAAATTATGTTCTTGCTTAAAAATTCGTCCGCTTTATTAAAATCATTTATTTGTTTTAAGAGATTAAGTTTTATACTTTTTGTTTCCGCTTCTTTTTTTGATTTCATTAAAGAATATAATTTTTCTCTATCTTCAATTTTTTCTTTTAAGATATTTTCATGCAAAAATATATTTTCTTTAAACTCTTTTAAATTGTCTTTCTTATTTGTAGAATTATTGATTTTATCATACAAATTATTTAATATTTTATCGATTTCAATTTTTTCGTTTTCTAAAATATTTATTTTATATAAAATAGAATTTTGAGCTTTGCTTGAATATTCCGCTTTTATTTCGGAAACCATTTTTCCAATATCGATATCCGAAGAGAATAATTTTTTCTTAATTTCGCTTTCCCAATCTTTAGAATCTTTTTTACTGTCCGACATTTCAAATATTATTTCGCTTTGCCTTATTGCGTATAAATTATTATAAGATTGAGGATGCATTTTCAAATGTTCGGGAATTTTAGGCTCAAAGTCTATATCTATATCGTTTCCGTATCTTGATTTCATTTGTTTAAAAAATACGCTCACTCTTTTGCTTTCTGAAAATAAAATCATAAGAGAATCAAATATTGTAGTTTTTCCCGATTCGTTTTCTCCGTAAAATAAAGTAATTTCGTTAGATATTTCAAAAGATTTATTTTTAAATTTTCCGAAGTTATTTAATTTTAAAATCATATATTCCCGCTTAATTTTTATTTTTTATTTTGTAAAGCTAAAGAAATTTTTTCTATGCCAATATATTTTGCAAGTTCAACTATTTCCAAATATTCATCATCTACGCTTTTATTTTCAAATTCTTCCGCAACATTTAAAAATTCTTTTATTATATTTTCGTTATAAGCGTTTTCAAGAAAAAATAAATTTGCGCTTTTTATATTTATTTCTCTCGCATATTTTGAATATTTATTTATAATTTCTTTCTTTTTATTTTCAAGCAAAATTTCGTCTTCGATTATTCCGTAAATGTTAATATCGATTATATCTTTATAATTCCAATTTTTATATATATTTTCAATTTTCAAATCAATATCGTTAATATTCAAATTATAAACTCTATATTCTCCCGCAGATTTTAAATCGATATAATTTTTAGTTATAGAATCGCAATCTATATTTAAAGCCAAACATTTTCTTGCTCCCATTTCGGATTTGCTTTTTCGCCAAACTCTCGCCGAACCAGAATATATAATATTTATATTTTCTATATTGATTTCAATTTGCTTGTGAATATGTCCTACGATAGCAAGATTTGGTTTTACTCTTTTTATTATTTCAATCGGTATAAAAGCGGATTCTTCATTTTCTTCTATAGCCCATAAAGTTCCTTCGACTATTCCATGTCCTAAAAATATTCTGTTTTTTTCTTTTAAGTTTTCTAATCTTTTTAAAAAATCATTGTCTATATTATAATTTTCGCTAAATGCAACGGCTAATATATCCAAATTATCTAAATTAATAAAATCGATATTTTCTATTATTTTTATGTTATCTGCGAATTTTAATTTGCTTAAATTTATTCCTCCAGATTTTAAATATTCATGATTTCCTTTAAGCAAATAAATATTTTTATTATAGATTTCAGATTTTTTTGAAAATTCTTCTTTAAGTTTTTCGGCGTCTTCAAAAGTATTAAAAGTATCTCCGAGCAAAAATAAAGCGTCATAATTTTTAGCGTTTTCAAGTATTTCGTCAAACACAGAAAAAGAATAAGATTTTTCCGTTACGCTTAAATGCAAATCCGCAGCTATCAATATTTTTGTCATAATAAAATTTCTTTATAATAAAATTTATATACAGAATTTTTTAATAATTTTATCGACTGTATTTTTATATTATAAATTGAATATTGTAATTAATCAATATTATTATTGAAATTTAATAAATATATTGTATTATAAATTATATATAGATCTATAGTTGAGGTTTATTATTTTATGGATAAAGAATACGCTAAACATTTAATGGGAATATATAAAGATAAAATATTGCATGAAAGAATGAAAAGAAGATTGGAATATTTTAAGAGAGTTTACAAAAGAGATAACGATAAAAGATTATTTGCAGAACTTGCATTTTGTATATGCACTCCTCAAACAAAAGCAAGAAGCGGAGCGGCGGCTATAATAGACCTTTATAATCATAATTTGCTTTTTAATGGAAGCGCGGAAAAAGTTGCAAATATTTTAATTAAGCATGTAAGGTTTCATAATATGAAAGCTCAAAATATAATTCTTGCAAGAAAACTTTATTTTCCGAAAGAAAAATTTATTTTGAAAGAAAGAATAAACTATGCAATAAAAAACGATTCTATGGTTGAACTTCGCAATCAACTTGCTAAAGAAGTTAAAGGCTATGGACTTAAAGAAGCGAGTCATTTTTTAAGAAATATCGGATTCGGGCAGAAAATAGGAATATTAGACAGACATATTATGCGGGTTATGGATAAACTTGAAATACTTCCCGAAAGAATGACTCCAAAAACAAGTTTAACTAAAAATAATTATTTAAAAGTGGAAGAGAATTTAGTTGAATATTCTAAAAAAGAAAATATACCGATGGAATATTTAGATTTTGTTTTTTGGTTTGACGCTACTAACGATATATTTAAATAATACTATATGGGAGGTTTAAAAACTATGGACAAGAAAACAGTAAAAATATGTATGACGGAAGAGGAACTTGTAGATGCTTTATACTCAAAAGAGGATATGATATATATAGAATCAGCTTTAGGAAAAAAAATTGATAATATAAAAAATACGGGAAAAATAGCTTGGGGGATTCTTATAGGCGGAATTATAGTCGCTGTTACTGCAATAGTTTCATCAAAAAAATTAAGTAAAGGTAAAACCATTTTAGTATCTTCAATGGCGACCATTCCGTCTTTAAGCATAGCTATTCTATATATAGGACTTCCAGCCACTATGTCTTTAATTCAAATGATGACTTATGCCTATAAAAATTACGGCGGAATAAATGGAGCAAAAGATATAATATTAGAATTGAGAAATAATTATTATATAGCTGAAAAAGATAGAGAAAAGTTTATTCTTAAAAAAGTTTCAGAAGAAAGAGTAAGAGAGGTTAAAGCAAAACTTGTATAATTAAAATGATTATTATAAATTAAGAATTTTTAATTAATTTTACAGTTTTTTATTGACAATAATATTATATGAAATATACTATTGAAAAGTATTTTTTATATAATTTTTTAAGGAGATATAAATTATGAAATATATTCCAAAACTATATTTTATTATTATTTGCGTATTAATATTGTCATGTTCAAATAATGAAGAAAATACCGCTTTTACTATAATTCATATGAACGATACTCATTCTAAAAATAAAGAATTTGTAATAATATCTAAAGAAGACGTAAAAACCAATAGATACGGCGGAGCGGCGAGAAGAAAAACTTTTATTGATAAAATAAAAAAACAAAATACAAATGTTATAGTTATGCACGCGGGCGATACGATTACGGGAAGCGTATTTTCAATAGTGTATCAAGGAATGGACGAAGTTGAAATTATGAACGATTTAGGAGTTCAGGTATCAACTTTAGGAAACCATGAATTTGATTATGGAATAGAACAACTTAACAACATAATTAAAAAAAGAAATTTTCCAACCATATCTTGCAATGTCAAAGTTATATCTACGGGAGAAAATTATATTAAGCCTTATATAATAACAAATATAAATAATCTTAATGTCGCTATAATAGGAGTTTTGCAAAGCGAGACTATGAATATAACTCAAGGACTTGATTACATTATGATAGAAGACGAAATAGAATCTTTAAAAAATTTAATTAAAGATATTCCGCTTCATACGACTAATGATATTACTATTCTTTTAAGTCACTCTGGTTTTGATACGGATAAAAAAATAGCCGAAGAAATTCCAAATACATTTGATATTATCATAGGCTCTCATACGCATACTGTTCTAAAAGAGCCTTTTATTATAGGAAATACTATGATAGTTCAGGCTGGACAATACGGAGAATATATCGGCACTATAGATATTAAATTAAAAGGCGGAAAATATTCGCATTCAAATTACAAACTTACAAGACTTGACGAATCTATAGAAGAAGATTCAAATATGCTTTCAGTTATAAGCAATATGCAAATTGAAGTGGATAAAGAATTTGATTCAAAAATAGCCGTTTTGCCTTACGCATTAACCGATGAAAATGTGAGAGAAAAATCAATAGCGCTTGGAAATTTTGTTTCGGATATAGTCGCTTCTTCTCAAAATAATATAGATATAGCTTTAATAAATTCGGGTTCTTTAAGAGGTTTTCTTCCAAAAGGAAAAATTACTCTTGCAAATATATACGAATTTTTTCCATTCGATAATTTAATAATATTAACTACTATGAAAGGCAAAGATTTAAAAAATATATTGGAGCTTTCAGCTTCAAGGAGAGGCGAAGGAGCTTTTTTACAAGTTTCAAAAAATGCTTTGCTAAAATTTGATAGCAATGGAAAAATATCGGAAGCTTATATTAAAGGCAAAGAAATAAACGATAATGAAAAATATATTATAGCCGTTGCAGATTATATATTTAACGGCGGAGAAAAATATATAGACGAAAACGGAAAACCTTTATTTCAATATGGAGAAAATTTTATATACACTGGACTTGATATAAGAGATTTAATAATTAAAACTTTAAAAGAGTATGATAAAGTTCCAGAAACTGCTATAGATAATTCCGAACGAATAATATTTAATTAATTTTTAAAATATTTATTGACAATAATATTTTATAAAATATACTATTCTAAATATAATAAAAAATAATAAATCTATTTTAGGAGAAAAATATGATTAAAAAATTTATTTATGTTTTAATTTTTATTATTATATCTGCACTCGCTTTTTCATGCGGACAAACAAAGAAAAGCGATAACTCGGGAAATCTTACAATAATACACATGAACGACACGCATGGAAGAGACGAAGAAGAAATTATAATTACAAAAGGAGATAATCCTCAAACTAATCATAAATACGGAGCGGCAAGAAGAGCTGCTTATATAAAAGAAATTAAAGCGACAAATGATAATGTTTTAATTTTGCATGCGGGCGATACTATTACGGGAAGCGTTTATTCAACGGTTTTTAAGGGCAGAGACGAAGTCGATATAATGAATATGATTGGAGTTGACGCTGCGACTATAGGAAATCATTTTGTAGATTATGGGCTTGAAAATTTTACCGAAATAATGAAAGAAAGAAAATTTCCAACATTGTCGATTAATATAAAAAATAGAAATGATAATAGTTTATATGCTACGCCTTATATTACCACAAATATTAACGGTTTGAATATTGCAATAATAGGTTTAACTACAACCGATGCCGTTTATAATCCCGAATATATTAAAGATTTGATTTTTGGGGAAGAGATAAAAGCGTTAAAAGATTTTATTAAAAAGACGCCTTTGCATAAAACTAACGATATTACGATTCTTTTAAGTCATATCGGGCATGAAGCGGATAAAAAAGTCGCCGAAGCTATGCCAAACACTTTTGATATTATAATCGGAGGACATAGCCATACGGAATTAAAAGAAGCCGATATTATTAAAGGAACTCCGATAGTTCAAACGGGTTATTATGGAATGAATTTAGGACATATTGATTTGTCGGTTTCAAACGGAATTGTAGATAAAGCAAATTTAATTTATAAACTAATTCCTATGGACGAAAATATAAAACAAGATAGCGAAATGTTAAAATTTATTGCAGAAATGAAAGGAACTATCGATAAAGAGTTTAAAGTAAAAATAGGCTCTTTGCCTTTTGAATTGCAACATGCGGGAATAAGGTCTAATTCAATGGCGCTTGGAAATTTTGCATCCGATTTGGTAATAGATTCTTATCCTAATATAGATATGGTTTTAATGAATTCTGGAAGTTTAAGAACGCCTTTAAAAAAAGGCGATATAACATTAGGAAATATTCAAAACGAATTTTTTCCTTTCGACAACGAGGTTATAATAGTTTCGTTATCTGGAGCGGATGTTATTGAAATGTTAAAAATTTCAGGAAAAAAGAGAGGAGCTGGAGCTTTCTTGCAACTATCTAAAGGAATGGAAGTAAAATATAACGGCGAAAATGGAGATTTAATATATGCCAAATTAAATGGCGAAGATATAAATCCCGCTAAAGATTATAATATAGCTTTATCAAGTTTCGTATTTTTAGGCGGAGACGGATATACCGATAGCGAAGGAAACGCCATAGCTAAAAAAGGAAAAAATATAGTTATGACGGGAAACGATATAAGAGACGCTATGATTTCAAAAATAAAAGAACTTAATAATATCCCGCAATCTTATATAGACGAAAATCCGAGAGTTATGTTTGAATAAATAATTAAGTTAAGTATTTATATAAGACTATAATTCTTACGGTTTATTAAATTAAGCAATGGGAATTTTGTTCCCTTGATACAAGATTTAATAACTTTATTTAAATTTTTTACTTCACAAAAGACTGTCACTACAAGCAGAACGAAGTGATGCGTGGCAATCTAAAATTAATAAAATTCTATTTTAAAATTTAACTTTATTAATAGCGGATTGCTTAACTTTTACCCGACTATTTTGCGGCTAAATATTCTCAATGACTGTAAAATAATATACAATTATAAAATTTTATTAAATGAAAATAATTTAAGAATTCTGAATTCCTGCAGTTTTTACAAATTCTTTATCCCAAACTCCGATATGCTCTATTAAAAGTTTTTCTAAAAGATGAGAAAAATCTTCGGCAACTTTACGCCAATCGAGACTGTTTTGGAATTTTTTATATTGTTCGTCTATTTTATTTTCAAACATTCTATGCTCTCCAAAATGCTCTTTAACTTTATGATATCTATCTTTATGTTGAACTTGTATTTTCTGCTCTTCTGAAAAATGGAATTTTGTATATTCGATAGCTCCTTTAAAAGCTTCGTCAACTTCTTTTTTATTTCCGCTATATAAAGCGTTATGAACTTTATTCGCGTATTCTATTATTTTAATATGTTGCGAGTCTATAGTTTTATTTAAAGTGTTATATTTGTCAAGCCATTCAATTTTTCTCGCTCCTATTTGGAAAAAACTCATAGCTTTAAATAATTCTTCCATTTGACTTTCAAGCTCTTTTGAAGATTCGCCCATAGAACCGACTAAACTGTCATTTTCTTGATTCCTCAAATCTATATCCGTCATAGCTTTATTAATATTTCCTATTCCAATCATTTGCTCTTTAGTTATATCATGCATATCGGATATTAATTTTGTAGTTTCTGAAATTTTATTTTCAATATCTGCAAATAATTCTCTTGAAAAATTAGCCGATTCTGTAGCTTTCTTTACTCTCTCATTGCTTCCCGAAATAAAAGAAGTTATATCATGAACGGAGCTTTGAGTCGTTTGAGCTAAATTTCTAACTTCAGAAGCGACTACGGCGAAACCTTTTCCATGCTCTCCCGCTCTTGCAGCTTCAACCGATGCATTTAACGCTAGCAAATTAGTTTGAAAAGCTATATCTTCAATAAATTTTACAAGTCCGCTTATTTTTTCGCTATATTCAAAAGCTTCTTCCGTATTATTAACCGTTTCGGATATTATATTTCCCGCTCTATCGACAGATTCTTTAGCTTCTTTCATCATTTGATTTATTAAACCCGCGTTTTCGGCGGACTTTTTTATAGTTCCTGAAATCTCTTCCGTAGCTTCGGCTGTTTTTTCTAATTGTAAAGTTTGTTCCGTTGTCCTTTGTAATAAATCTTTATTAGAATAAGTCAAGGAATAAGCCGTTCTTTTTGTCAAATCTATATTTAAATTTGCAGTTTTTATAATTCCTTTTAATACATCGACAACATTATTTAAACTTCTTATTATATCGCCAATCTCGTCTTTTCTATTTAAAAATTTTTCGGAAATTTTAAAACTAATATCTCCTTCGGATAATAAATGCGAAACTCTTAAAGCTTCATTCAAATAAGAAGTTAACCTTTTTGTAAAAATTATCGCCATTATCGTAAGAGAGATTACTATAATTAAGCCGACTATTATGGAAAATAAAATCATTCTTTTTAATGGAATATAAACTTTATCTTCTAATTCGTTATCTGAAACATTTTCATTATTTAATTGCATTTTATATTCGTTTAAAGTTGTATTAAAAGTTTTTATATAAAAAGCGTTTGATAACATTATGCTTGAAGAAGTGGCTATTATAATTGCGATTGCAAACATAATTGGAATTTTATAAATTAATTTTCTCATTTTTTAATCATACCTCTTTATTTGTGCATTTATAAAATATATTTTATAAAATGTATAATATTTAATTTAAAATGTCAATTATAAATTTTAATTTTAAAAGAATCCTTCGCTTTTAGCCTCTCTGCTCATCAAATCGTTTAAAGTTTTGTAAATATCGGCATCGTTAAACAAAACATTATAAACCGCTTCGGTAATCGGCATATATATATTATTTTTTTTAGAATATTCGTAAGCCGCTTTTGTGGCGTAAACTCCTTCGGCAACCTGTCCATGACTTTCGGAAATAACCTCTTCGTATTTTTTTCCTTTTGCAAGCTCTCGCCCTAATCTATTATTTCTACTTAATCCGCTCGAGCATGTGACTATCAAATCGCCTATTCCAGAAAGTCCATACATTGTGTCGATTCTTGCTCCTTTGCTTAAAGCGAATCTCACTATTTCATGCAATCCTCTTGTTATTAAAGCCGCTTTTGTATTATCGCCAAGTTTAAGTCCATCGACTATTCCTCCAGCGATTGCTATAATATTTTTTAAAGCTCCGCCTATTTCCACTCCTTTTTGGTCGGTAGAATTATATATTCTTAATTTTGGCGGAACGGTTAAAATATCTCGCGCGTATTCTGAAATTCCTTTTTCGCCTCCGACTACTATCGCAGTAGGAATTCCTTTTGCGGTTTCTTCTGCATGAGAAGGTCCCGATAAAGTTAATATATTTAAATCGCCAGAAATAACGCTTCTTGCAACTTCGCTCATAGTTTTTCCCGTTTTTCTATCAAGTCCTTTTGTAGCCGAAATTAAAATTTGTTCGTTTTTTATAAAAGGTTCTATATTTTCGCAAGCTTCATAAAATGCAAAAGAAGGCGTTACTATGATTATAATTTCCGATTCGTTTATAGCCTCTTCGATATTCATTGTAAAAAAAATATTTTTATTTAATTCTATATTTTCCAAATAATTATCGTTTCTATGATTTTCTTTTAATAATTTATAACTTTTTTCGCTATGAACCCAGACTTTTATATTATGCTTTTCGGAAAAAATATTTGCAAGCGCAAGGCCCCAGCCTCCAGCTCCAATAACGCTTATATTTGACATAATAACTCACTTATATTAAATTATAATAAAATAAATTATCCGCTAAATTGCAGATATGTTTTAAAAATTCTATAAATAATTTTATTTTTTATTTATATTCTATATTCAAAAAATAATACTTGCAATAATATTAACTTATAAATAAAATATAATATCTTTAAATTATTTCAAGTATATTTAAGTAATGGAGAAGTTTAATGATAAAAAATATAGCTCATATAAAATTTAGAGATTCTAATATTGGAAAATTTGAACATTTGCATATAAAAGATGTAAAAGTAAAAGATAATTGCGTTATAGAAACTGACGATGGAATAGAACTTGGAAATGTAATTAATTTTGAAGATGTAGATTTGGATTTATTAAATAAAATTGACGAAGAAACTCATAAAGTCGAAGATAACGAAGATAATAATATAGAAGGCGAAGATGTATCCGAAGAAATTAAAAATATGGTTGATAAAGAAACTCATCATAAAAATCATAGAAATAAAAATAAAATATTTAATATAATTAGAATAGCGGACGAAAACGATATAGAACAGTTTAATATAAATAAAAAAGATTCTATAGAAGCTTTAAAAATATGCAAAGAAAAAGTAATTAATCATAATTTGGATTTAAAGCTTATAAGTTCTTATTATTTTTTAGACAGAGCGAAATTATTATTTGAATTTATCGCAGAAGAGAGAGTAGATTTTAGAGAGTTAGTAAAAGATTTGGCTTCTCATTTCAAAATAAGAATCGAATTAAGACAGATAGGAGTTAGAGATGAAGCGAGGGCAATCGGAGGATGCGGAATTTGCGGAAGAGAATTATGTTGCAGAGTAAAGAGGAGCAAATTTGAAACGATAACAATAAAAATGGCTAAAGAACAGAGTATTCTATTAAATACAATGAAAATATCGGGGCAATGCGGAAGATTAATGTGTTGTTTGGCTCATGAATATGACGCTTATTGTTGTTTGAAAAAAGATTTGCCTAAAGTTGGAACAAAATTAATATTTAATAGCGTCCCTGCATTAATAAAAGATTTAAATCCTTTGAGTAAAAAAATAATGATAGAAACCGAAGATAAAAGAATAATTTATATAAATGTTCATGATTTGAAAAATAAAAACGGTTCTTTGGTAGCGAATATAAAAACCGAATAAAATTTTATTTAATTAAACGAGGTTATAAAATGTCAAAAAAAATAATGTTAAGCGGAATACAACCTACGGGAGCGCTTCATATAGGAAATTATTTGGGCGCTTTGAAAAATTGGGAAAATATATTAAACGAATATTACGGATTCTTTTTTATTGCAGATTATCATGCTATAACGATAGAATATGACGCAAAAGAAATGCAAAAAAGAATAATAGACACGGCAATAGAATATTTGGCATGCGGACTCAATTTAGAAAAATGTTCTATATTTGTTCAATCGGATGTAGAACCTCACACAGAATTAGCTTGGATATTTAATTCTATTATTCCCGTAGCCGAACTTGAAAGAATGACTCAATATAAAGATAAATCAAGAAAGAACGCGGAAAATATAAACGCCGCTCTTTTAACATATCCTTCTTTAATGGCTGCCGATATTTTGCTTTATCATCCCGATATAGTTCCCGTTGGAGAAGACCAAGAACAGCATGTAGAACTTACAAGAATGATAGTGAGAAAGTTTAACAATAGATACGGAGAATATTTTAAAGAGCCAGAAACTTATCATGGAAAAGTTTTAAGAATATTAGGGCTTGACGGCGCAAACAAAATGAGCAAGTCTTTAAATAATCATATTCCTTTAAGATTAGGAGCGGAAGAAACGGAAAAATTGATTTTGCAAAAAGCCGTCACCGACCCAAACAGAAAATTAAAAACAGATAAAGGAAATCCAGAAATTTGCAATGTTTACAGTTATCATAAAATATTTTCAAGCGAAGAAGAACAAAAAGAAATTTGTAACGATTGCCAAAGCGCAAATATCGGTTGCGTTCAATGTAAAAAATCTCTTGCAAAAAATATAAATACGGAATTAGCGCAGATAAGAGAAAAAATAGAAAAATTTTCAAACGATAAAGATTTTGTTTACGATGTTTTAAACGAAGGAAAAAAATCCGCGTTAAAAGTCGCTCAAAAAACTTTATACGAAGTTAGAGATTTAATGGGATTATTAGACAAAAGAAGATTAAATTAATAATTCAAATTAATATCAAATTTGTCATTTAATAAAGGAATAATATTTATAACAGGCTCTTCATAAGGATGAACTTCTTTAATAACTTTAATAATATTTTCTATATTTTTTATGTCGGTTGAAAATTCTATTTTGTCTTCGTTTGCTTCTGATATTTCATTAATTTTACCGTCAAAAGGATTAGCGCCAACAAGAGGACGCCAATAACCTTTTATTTTCGTAATAGAAATAACATTATCGTAATTGCCAACTCCCAAAGCTCCAATATTATTTAACTTTTCTCTTAATTTATTCGTATATTCTGCGGGAATAAATATTTCTATTTTTACTTTTTTGAAATTCATATATTCTCCTTAAATATTAATATTCGCTTAAAAATTAAATTTTCCAACTTAAACTCTCTTCTTGCATAGAAACGAGTTTTGAATATAAAGAATTATTTTGCATAAGCTTCTCATGTTTTCCTTCTTCTAAAATTTTTCCGTTATCCAAAACTATTATTTTATCGGCGTCTCTTATAGTTTTTAATCTATGCGCTATAACAATAACGGTTTTATTTTTAATAAGATTTGAAATCGCCTCTTGAACCAAACTTTCGTTTTCGCTATCCAAATAAGAAGTTATTTCGTCCAACAATATTATCGGAGCGTTTTTGAGTAAAGCTCTCGCTATTGAAATTCTCTGCCTTTCGCCGCCCGATAAAGTTTCGCCATTCTCTCCAAGCATCGTCTCATAACCGTATTTTAAGTTATTTATAAATTTATCGCATTGAGACAATTTTGCGGCTTTATAAATTTCTTCTTTAGTCGCGTTTCGTTTTCCAATTTTTATATTATTATAAATCGTATCGTTAAATAAAATTACATCCTGAAAAACTACGGATATATTTTTTAATAAAGTTTCTGGCTCTATAGTTTTTATATCGACTCCGCCTATCGTTATATCTCCTTCTTGAAAATCCCAAAATCTTGCGGCAAGTTTAGCCAAAGTCGATTTTCCGCTTCCGCTTTTTCCGACTATCGCCGTCACTTCGTTTTGTTTCGCTTCAAAAGAAATATTTTTTATAACTTGATTATTGTCGTCTTTATAAGAAAAACAAACATTATTGAAAGATATATTAAAATTATTTAATTCGATATTTTCTCTTCCTTTTTGTATTTCTACATTTTCTATCGCTCGCATTCTTTTATATATAAGTTTAAGCATAAATATTTCCGCTATTCTATTTAGCATAATTTCTATTGGCGAATATATTCTCGAAGCGATTAACAAAAAAGCTATATATTTATAAATCGTTATTTCGTTTCTTATAAATAAATAAGCTCCGAAAAATATAGTTAAAGACATTCCGAATTTCAATATCGCGTTCCCCGACATTACAAAAGTTCCCGTCACAACTTCGGTTTTTAGAAAAGCGTAAAACGATTCTCTTAATTTTTCTTTAAGAGTTTTCAAATAATCTTTTTCTATATTGTAGGACTTTATTATTTTAACGCAATCCAAAGCTTCTTGAATAGCGTCAGAAGACTGATTTTTAATATCCAAAGCTATGTTCCCGTATTTTTCCATTATTCTTCTGCTTGCGAAAACTATTAATATAGCTATAGGAAAAACTATCGCCACGCTCAAACCCATTTTAAAATCAAAAATTAAAAGCAATATCGATATTAATACAATAGTTATAGCCGAACCTATAAATTGAGGAACGGCATGCGACAATAAATTTTCCACTATCGTTATATCTTTCATTAATGTGTTTGTAAATTCTACCAAATCTTTTTTTTGAAAAAACGATAAAGGCAATTTTCTAATCGTTTCAGCCATATTCACTCTTTTTTCGGAACTTTCGGAATATACGGAAATATATAAATATTTGTATTGAATATAAAAAGCTATATATATACAAAAAGCTATCAATAAAGCTATTAAAATATAAGCTATCGCGTTTTCGCCCGTATATTCCTTAGATTCTATAATCGGCTCTATAAAAATTTTTAGAACCATAAACAATACGCTAACGGAAGCCATCAAAGTTATGTCGGATATTACGGACCAAAATATAGCCTTTCTCATATCTTTTACTCCTCTATCCGACAACATAAACATATTTTTAAGCATAAGATTTTCTCCTTTAATTCTATAAAGCAATTATTATTTTTTATTTTTTACGCTCCAATTTAAAGCCTTTTTATAATTATCATACATTATTTTATATTTTCCGTTTAATTCTATAAGCTCGTTATGATTTCCTCTTTCTATTATTTTTCCGTTATCCAAAACCAATATTAAATCGGCGTCCTTTATAGTAGATAATCTATGAGCTATCATTATAACGGTTTTATTTTTGATTAATTTATTAAGCGCCAAATGTATTTGATATTCGTTTTCTGGGTCGGCAAAAGATGTCGCTTCGTCAAAAACTATTATCGGAGCGTTTTTAAGTATCGCTCTCGCTATAGATATTCTCTGAACTTCTCCTCCCGATAAATAAACTCCTTTAGTTCCTATTTTTGTATTTATTCCATCGGGGAATTTATTTATTATATCTTCGCATTGAGCCAATTCCATCGCTTTAATAACTTCCTCTTTTGAAGCGTTTGGGCTTCCATATTTAACATTTTCAAATATAGTCGCTTTTAATAATTTTGAATCTTGAAAAACGAAACTAACCGTTTTCATTAATTGAGAATAATTTATATCTTTTATATCGACTCCGCCTATTTCTATAGCTCCTTTATTTATATCGTAGAATCTTGGAATCAAATTCGCTATAGTGCTTTTTCCCGAACCAGAAGCCCCTACCAACGCCGTTATTGTGTTTGGCAAAGCGTCAAAACTTATATTTTCTATAGCGGGAATATTTGTATTATCGTATTGAAAAGTTACATTTTTAAAACTAATGCCAAATTTGTTAAGTTTGATTTCTTTAGTGATATTGTCTAACGGTTTTTCTTCCAATACTTTATATATATCGTCCACAGCCATTTTTAACATAACGGAATGCGAATTAACATACATAAGTTTCATTAAAGTTAAAGAAACCAAAGCGCTTGCAATAGTATAAAATATAAAACTTAAAACAAAGGCTCTATAATCGTTCGTTTTAGTTATAAATATTAATCCAAATAAAATAAGAAAAAAGAAAGAAGAATTTACTATAGCTATAAAAGAAGACATTGGAACTCTCCAAGACATAGCGTATTTTTTAGCATAATCTCCGTAGCTTATTATAGAATCGTAAAAAGTTTTAAATGAAAAAGTCGTTTGCCCGAATACTTTTATAACAGAAATCCCTCTAACATATTCTACGGCTGCGTTATTCATTTCGCCCAAATATTTTTGATAAAACTCGACAAATTTACCAGCCCCTTTATTTCCCATAAGAATACTTTGCATTATGAAGGCTATAACAATCGGAATCAAACAAGCTATAGCCATTCTATAATCGAAATATATAAATAAAATTATTAAAGCTATAGGACTTACGAAAGTGTATGCTATATCTGGAATATTATGAGCGATAAAATTTTCTATTTCTTCCGAGCTAACTTCAACCAATTTTCTAATTTTTCCGCTCGGGTTTTTTATGTGAAAACCCAAAGGCAACGAAATTATATGTTTCATAAGTTTTAATTTTGTCGAGTGTATCGTAGAAAACGCGCTTATATGAGATAATAATAAAGCTATCAAATATGCGGCTAAACTCGATAACGAAAATATTAAACTTATTTTTGCATAATAAGTTATAATTTCATAATTATTTGAATATAATAATTCTTTTATAATCATATAAATAAAAACAAAAGGAAACATAACGAGTATCGAGCTTATTATAGAAAATAAACAAGACAATAAAAGCAATATTTTAAATTTTCCCGCAAGTTCCATAAGTCTAAAAAACCAATGCTTCATAATAATCTCCGTAATTAATTTTGTCTATTAAAAATTATTGTTAGAATATTCTAACTTATAGAATAAATTTTGTCAAGTGCTTTTTTTGAAAAAATAAAAAAAATTAGCTTTTTTTGTAGCAAATACTCTGTTTATATTACATTTAATACATATTTTAGCTTGAAAAAATATATATAGCATACTATATAATCTATTTTTTGATTATTTCATAATAAGTAAACATAATATTTATTTTTTTTCGCTAAAAAATTTATTATTAACATAATACTAATTTCGAAAATAATACAAAATAATTTGAAATTCATATATTGCCCTTTGTATTTTATTATATATCATATATTAAATAAAATAACCCGCGCTTTAGTATGATTTTAAATAAAAAATTATCAATCTTAAGCCATAGCATCGATAATAGAGCCAATCTGAGAAAAGGCAAATATAGAAGGTTTGATTATGATGATTCCTTATTTGAAAAAAGTTATATACGAAAACACGAAAGAAATAACTTATAAAATAGAATATATTTTTTATATGCCAAATAGTTATAATATTTTTGGAAATGTTGAAAATAGTCAACACTATCAAAATATTCTATAAATTCTTCTTTTCTTATTAAAACATATTTATCAAGCAAATAATTTGGAATTTTATCTTTTTCTTTTAAGAAGAATTGATAATTATTGTCGACTTCTTTTTGTATTTCTTCTCTTGGGGACATAATTTAACCTCTTAATTAAGTATATCAATAATATTTTATTTTTCAAGTTTTACCAAACAGTAGAAAGCCAAACCTTGTCAATCTCCTCTTGTAATAAAATCGTCCTCTCAATCACAGCTATAACTTTAATCAAATGACTAATATCTTTCAAAGTCAAAATCTCTCTTGCCTTAATATATTTTTCAATCGGCTTATAACCTCCGATAGAATAATTATAAACTTCTTTTTTTACATTTTCAAAATATTGTTTTTCGTTTATATATAGTCTTTTCTCTTCTTCGTTATATTTTGAGTAAGAGATTTTATGCTCTCCTTTATTCGGATAACCTGCATTATTTTGCGGAACTTTTTTCAATAAATGCAAATCAATCAATTCGCCTCCCAACTTTTGCAATCTATCAAAAATCTTTTTATCTTTCGTAAATGGAATTCTTGGATAATCGTATTTCAAATCTTCTTTATAATTTTCTCTGTAAGTCGGACTATAAAGAATCGCATAAATATAATTAAAAATTTCTTTCGGATTATCGCTTATATAATTTTTCAAAAACTCTTTAAAAGAATCTGTCCAATTCGGCTTGTATGATTTTTCTACGCCAGAGGCGGGCAGTCGCCATTTAAACTCTCCTTTAGAATTTTCTTCGTATAGATAAAGCGGCGCGAAATAAGTTCTTGAATTAGTTATGCCTCCTTCTATAATAAATTCTGAAACTAATACATGCTGAAATCCATAAACTCCTGAAACTTGACGAGGAAAAACTATACCTATATTTTTATTTTTTTTATTTATAATATGCTTCATTATATCGTATCTTGGTCTTCCTATGCATCCGTTACTTGAAGAAGTATAATAAATATTTCTAAAATCAAAAGGACGATAATGTATTTTTGTTTTATATCCTTCGTTATTTTCAACTTCTTTTTTTGCTTGATTTAGACAATCGATTTTGTCTTGAAATATTTTTAAATTATATTTTCTACAAATTTCTATATGATTTAAATTTTTAATATCTTCCAATGCTAAATTTAAATTATTTTCATTTATTTGTATTATTAGTTCGTCTTTTTCCGTTGTTATACCGCTATCTATTCGTTTAAATATCTCTGTTAAACTTTTAAACTTTTTTAAATATTTTTTATTACTTTTAACTTTAGTAAACCAATGCCATTTTTTATCGTCTTTCAACGCAATCCATTTTTCGTTCACTATTGATTTGTCAACCAAATAATTTTTTTTATATTCCTGACTGCCAAATATTTCTTTGAAATAAACTTTGCTATCTCTTTTTTTTCCAGTTTTTACAAATAAAGCGATACAAACGCCGACATTCTTTATATTAAAAATATTGAAATCCAAAGAGCCATCGGGACATTTTTCGCCTTTATTCACATTGCCATGCAAATCCAAAATATAAATTTCGTCAAATGTTTGCATAAGTTTTCTTCTCATTTCCCTATGCGTTAATCCGTTTATAAAAGAATTATTTACTACAATACCTATTATGCCCTTTTTAATTTTTTCCATTTTCCAATGGGCGAACCGAATAAATTTTATATAATCGTCTTCCAAATTAATATTTTTTTCATTTAAGTTTTCTTTATAATCTTTTAATTTATCCATTATCCAATCTTTACGATTAATTTCTTCCGACTTTGAATTGTAAGGCGGATTTCCCATTATAACCAAAATCGGCTCTTCGTTTTTTATTCTATAAGCGTTGTCCGATTCCGCCTGCATTTGAGGAAACATTTTTACTTGTCCGCCCGCGCTATTGTCAAGCGTGTTTGTCAAATATAATTGAAGTCTATCATTTTTCTTATAATCGTAATTCAAATCTTTCAAATATTCACGAATTCTAAAATGCGCCAAAACATAAGGAACGATTAAAAACTCGAAACCGTAAAGCCTCTTCAAAATAAAATCCGAAACTATATTCTCCCAAACTCCCGCAATTCCGTTTTGCTTCGCGTTTTCAAAAGCTCTTTCAATCGCGCCAAGCATGAAAGTTCCCGTTCCAGCCGCAAAATCTAAAATATGCACTTCTTCTCCGTAGATTCCATCCGCAATATTTAATTTGTCTTTCAAAATTTCGTCAATCGATTTTATAATATATCTAACAGCTTCAATCGGCGTATAAAAAACTCCGCGAGCGTTTCTTGTCTTTGCGTCAAACTCTTTTAAAAAATATTCATAAGCGTAAATAAAAGGGTCTTCTTTATCTGTATCATGTCTTTCTTTATAAGATAGTTTATCGTAAAATATTTTTTCGTCATAGGAATTAATTGATTTTATTATTAAATTTATAACATATCTTATATTTTTATCCAAGTTGTCAAAATTTATTGTAGATAAAAATTCTCTAAAAATCGGAATATATTTGGGCATATTTCTAAAAGAATTTAAATCTACATTTTTTCTTTCGTTTAATCGATAAAATAAAAGCGAAAAAGAAATTATTTGAGAGAATGCGTCTGCAAAATCTTTGTCGCTCAAATCGTTAAAAATCGTGTCTTCAAACAATCCTTTAATATGGTTTTTCAAATAGCTCTCTTTATTTTCAAGTTCCAATTCTATATATATTTTCAAAATATTAGTTTTTCTTGCAAGAGTAGATAAAAAATAATCTTTCTTATCAATTTCTTTAATCTTATATACAAAAAAATCTTCAAGCATATTTTCTAAAATTTTAATATTATTATCTAAATCTTTTGAAGAAAGCGAGATTTCATTTTTTATTTTTATTTGATTTTTATCTAAAGTCAAATAAATAAAATTAATATAATCTGTATAAATTAAATTATTATGTTTATTCAAATATTTTAAAAGTTGTTCTTTATAAATTTTAAAATTTCCGTTTCCTTCAATCGCTTTATGCAAATCAAAACCAATATCTTTGCATTCTATAAATCCTATTATTCCTTTATCTTCGTCCATAGCCGTAAAATCGGGGAATATTTTTCTCTCTGCCGAAACTTCCTGTTGAATTGAAATATTGCTATTTGGATAAAGTTTAACTGCAAAACTTTTAAGCAAATTTTCCAAAGGCGTTCTATAAGTATGCTCGTTCGATATTGGAGATTTTAATTTTTCAATTTCTTTTAAGTAATTTTTAATCATATATTTTTTACTCTAATTTTTTATTGTCAAAATATATTATAAATTACATAAAGATTTTTATCTATAGTTATAATTAAATCGAATATAAATATTGTTGCCATAGCAACTGACAAATATTTTAAAAATATTTAAAATACGCTTATTAATAATTAATAAAATAAAAAATAATTTCTTAAGGAGGAATTAATTATTATGAAACGAAGAATAATAACAATAGACGAAGACAAATGCAATGGCTGCGGATTATGCATCCCCGATTGTCCCGAAGGCGCTTTACAAATAATAGACGGTAAGGCAAGACTTATAAGCGATTTATTTTGCGATGGACTCGGAGCTTGCATAAAAACCTGTCCCGTTGACGCTTTGCATATAGAGGAAAGAGAAGCCGAAGAATATAACGAAGCTAAAGTTATGGTTAATATAGTCAAAGGAGGAGAAAATGTTATAAAAGCTCATTTAAAACACTTGAAAGAACATGGGGAAAATAAATTATTAGAGGAGGCAATAAATTATATGAAAGAAAATAATATAGAAATACCCGTTATAAAAGAAGATTTGCCATGCGGATGTCCTGGCAGTATGCAAAGAGATTTAAGAAAAAATATTCATCATAGCGAAAACAATGTAGCCGTTAATATGCAATCCGAAATAGCAAATTGGCCCATACAATTAAAATTAATGAATCCAAACGCTCCGTATTTAAATAATGCGGATTTGCTTATATCTGCCGACTGCGTTCCTTTTGCATATCCTAATTTCCATAATAAATTTTTAAAGAATAAAATTCTTATGCTATTATGCCCGAAATTAGACTCCGATATAGATTCTTATATAGAAAAACTTGCAAATATATTTGAAAATAAAAATATAAAATCTATAACTATAGCCCATATGGAAGTGCCTTGTTGCGGCGGAGTAGAGATGATAGTTAGAGAAGCTATGGAAAGAGCTAATAAAAATATAATAATAAAAGATTATACAATATCAATAGAAGGAAATCTTGTATAAAATAAACTTTTATTTATTATATAATTAAAAAAATTGATTTTAAATAATTAAGGAGAATAAAAATATTATGAATAAATATATTGATAATGTCGAAGCTAAAAAAGTTATCGCTTTAAAAGATTTAGTTTCCGTTAAAGAAAATAGTTTAAATCCTTTTTCATTAGTTGAAAGAAATAGTTTAATTATAAAAATTCTTTCTCTTGGAAAAAATGCCGAAGTGCCTACTCATAGTGGAACGGGAGATGTTTTAGTAAGCACGATTGAAGGCGAAGGATATATTATTATAGAAAACGAATCCTTTGAAGTAAAAAGCGGAGAGTCGATTTTGATTCCTGCAAACGCTCCTCATTCTTTGAAAACAAAAGAAGCCAAGGACTCTTTTAAGGTTTTGGTTATACAGGTGAGAGCCGAATCGTAAATATTTATTTTTCGGACGGGAATAAATCTCGTCCGTTTTTAATTTATATTATTATTTGAATTATCGTCTGAAACTTCGTCTTTATCTTTTCTAAAAATTAAAGAAATAATAAATATTATAATCGCTATAATAAGAATTGAAATTATTAAAGCGGTTGAAAGCCATAATGGAGATAAAACCCAAATCCATTGCCAATTTATAGCTTTGAAAATTTTTAATAAAATAAATATTAAAGTTAAAAATCCAAAAAATGCGGAAATTGTATTTAAGATTGGGAATTTTTTATTTTCTTCTTTAATCTTATTGTCCGTTTCGTTATTCGTTTCTTCTTTTTCTTTATTTTTAAAAAATAGAGAATTGAAAATTAAATTAAATATTATTAAAATCGCTTCGACTACGATAATTGCGATAATATATTTTGAATTTAATTCTATTATTTTAGTTGATTTGAGAATCGCCAAAGCTATTATAAGCAAAGGAACTAAACGAGAAGAAAATCCTAATAAAAAATTTATAAGCTTAAGCATTAACATTGTAAAAACATTTTTAATCGTATTCATAAAACTATCCTAAATTATTATTGTTTATATGATACACTATATATTTTAAATTTAAAGGCTATTTGATAAATTATATTGAAAAAAATGATTTTTAATATATTATCAACAAACATAAATATATTTTTATAGAGGTGCTTAAATGAAAAAAATAATAAACGATTTAGATAATATTATTATAGAAGAGCTTAAAGGTATGGAAAAAGCATATAATAATATTATCAAAGTATGCTATGAACCAATATTTATAACAAGAAAAGAGCTGTCAAAGAAAGTTGCAATAGTATCAGGCGGAGGTTCTGGTCATGAACCTTTACATGGCGGTTTTGTAGGATATGGTATGCTTGATGCAGCTTGTCCAGGTCCAGTATTTACATCTCCTACTCCCGACCAAATGGAAGCAGCCGTTAAATCCGTAAATAAAGATATGGGAGTTCTTCTTTTAATAAAAAACTATACAGGAGATGTTATGAATTTCCAAATGGCTGAAGAAATATGTAAATCGGAAAGAATAAATGTAAAATCTCTTATTATAGAAGACGATGTAGCGGTTAAAGATAGTTTATATACTACGGGAAGAAGAGGAGTAGGGGCTACGGTATTTTTTGAAAAGATATGCGGAGCATCTGCAGAAAGAGGAGATAATTTAGACAAAGTTATAGAGTATGCAAATTATTGTAAAGAAAATGCAAGGTCTATGGGGATGGCATTAACTTCTTGCACCGTTCCCTCCGCTGGAAAACCTACCTTTAATATTTCTGATGATGAGATTGAAATGGGTATAGGTATTCATGGAGAGCCTGGCATAGAGAGAATTAAAATAAAAAAGGCAAATGAGATTGCAGAAATAATGATGGAAAAATATGTAACGATATACCATATAAAAACGGAGACGAAGTTATATGTATGGTAAATGGTATGGGCGGAACTCCTTTGATGGAACTTTACATATTATATAATTGTGTAGAAAAAATTGCTAAAAATAAAGGTATAAAAATCATTAGAAATCTTGTTGGAAATTATGTAACATCTATAGATATGGCGGGCGCCTCAATAAGTTTAATAAAAACGAATAACGATATATTAAAATTATGGGATTATCCTGTTAATACGGCGGCTTTAAGGTGGGGTATGTAAATGAGCAATATTGATATAATAAAAATTAAAGAATGGTTATCTTCTGTTGCCGATACTTACGAAAAAAACAAAGATTATTTAACTCAATTAGACTCAGATATAGGAGACGCTGACCATGGTATAAATATGAATAGGGGATTCAAATTAGTTAAAGAGATGATAAATAATGAGAATAAAGAAAGTATATCGGATATATTTAAATCTACTGGAACTATATTAATAAAAAACATAGGCGGTTCTTCTGGTCCTTTATACGGAACTTTTTTTCTGAATGCTGGGATATTGTCTAATAATAAAGAAAATCTTTCATTATCTGATATAACCGATATATTTAATAAAGGTGCTAATGCAATATCTTCATTAGGCGAGTCTAAAGCTGGAGAAAAAACTATGCTAGATACTTTATTTCCGTCATTGGATGCAATGAAAGAAAGTATAAATGAAAATAGCGAAGATGCGGAATTATTTAAAAATAAAGTTATGGAAGCTGCGGAAAACGGAATGAAATCTACTATAAATATGCTTGCCACAAAAGGAAGAGCAAGTTATTTAGGAGAAAGAAGCGTAGGACATCAAGACCCAGGAGCTACTTCTATGTTTATGCTGATAAAAGATTTGTTAGCTATTTTATAATTATAATTCAATTATATTAATATGTCATTTGTTAAGGAATTATTATGGTAAGTTTAATATTTGTTTCTCATAGTAATGAATTTGCAGAAGCTACAAGCAAATATATAAAAGAAATAACTAAATCGAAAACTTCTATAGCTTTTTGCGGAGGAATAGGAAACGATAAAAAGGAATTTGGGACAGACCCTATAGATATTTTAAATACAATAGAAGAAGTTTATAATGATGACGGAGTAATAATATTCTGCGATATGGGAAGCGCCTTAATAAGTTCAGAATTATCAATATCTATGCTTGACGAATATAAACAGCCCAATGTAAAAATAACTTCCGCTCCTTTTATAGAAGGAGGGGTTATCGCCGCCATACAATCTTCTCTAAATAAAAAAATAAACGATATTATTTTTGAAGCTTTAGGGAGTTTATCGGGTAAAAAATCTTATACGGAATATGAGAAAGACTTACAAAATAATAATGAAAAAAATGAAGATTATAATAATCTGTTAAAGTATTACAAAAAGAATGAATATAAAATAACTTTAGCTAACGGTTTTCATGCCAGACCTGTATTTAAATTAATAAGTATAGCCTCAAATTCAAAAAGTTCAGTATATATAGCTAATAAAACTAAAAATAAAGGTCCTATACAAGCCGATAATATTACAAAAATTACATTATTAAATATCGAGTATAACGATATAATGGAAGTATATGCCAAAGGCCCAGATAGCGAAGAAGTATTTCATAAAATTAAGGAATTGGTAAATCAAGAATTTATATCCGATAATAAAATATATGATTCAAATAAAGTTAATTCTGAATTTCAAGTAATTTGTGAAGGTAATAACGATAATATTAAAGGAATTGGAAAATATATAAACTTAAATTTTTATGTAGAGAAAGAGATTATTTACAATATAGAATTTGAAAAAGAAAGATTAAAGAGAGCTATAGAAAAAGTTGAAAAAGATATACTTGAACAAAAAGCTATTATACAAAAAAATCTAAAAAGTGACGAATATTTAATATTTGAAACGCATTTATCAATATTATTAGACGAATCTTTACTTGAAGAAGTTAGTAACTCTATAGAAAATAATAAATATAGTGCCCCTTATGCATATTATATAGAAATGAATAAATACTTTAAAAGTTTCGATGAATTGGAAGACGGATATATAAAAGAAAGAAAATACGATATTAAAGACATATTACAACAGGTATTAAAATATTTGTTAAATAAAAATATAGAGCTACCTAAAGAAAATAATATAATATTGATAGTAGATGAGATGTATGCTTCCATTGTGCCTAAAATATCTAAAAATATTAAAGGTATAATTTCAAAAGAAGGAAGCCCTCTTTCGCATGCATCGATACTATTGAAATCTATTAATATACCCTATATAATCTATAAAGATGCTTTAAAATTAGATAATAAAAAATTGACTATAGATACAAAAAGCTTTAATATAAGCTATAATTAATTTTACTGTTAATCTAAAAATAGACTTTTAATTATTAATTAATATTTAAATGGAATTTATATGAGCTTAAATACTTTAATAATAGTTATTATATTCGTAATAATAATTTCATTGCCTGCATTAAAAAAAATGTTTAAGAATATAAGAATAGACAATTCAAGCAATATACATACCGCTTGTTTATACGGCGATTTAAGAAAGATTAGAGAATTTTTAAATTCGGGAATAAATATCAACTCAAAAGATTTTGGCAATAAAACTCCTTTAATGTATGCCGCAGAAGATGGAGCGACTGAAATAATAGATTATTTGCTTAAAAACGGAGCAAATATTAACGATATAGATATTAGAGGAGACAGTTCTTTAATAATAGCTTTGAAAAATAATAATATAAAAGCCGCTAAATTTCTTATAGAAAGAGGAGCGGATTTATCTATAATAAACGAAGAAGATAAAACCGCCCTAACTATCGCAAAAGATATTGACTCTAAAGAGATTATAGAATTAATTAATATAAAAACTAATTAACTATTATTATAACTTCTCGTTATATTTGTAGAGCCGCATATAGGACAATTTGAAACCGAATCCTCTATAATATCGTCAATTTGGCTCAAATCATCATTTTCCGATATATTAATTTCTTTTTCGTCAACAGCCCAAAAATTAAAGCAGTCTTTACAATAAAAATGAATTAAATATTCTCTGTAAGTCGGATAATTGCCTTCAATTTTTCTGTATCCGTCTATAATATTACGCGTCATAATACTCTCCAAATTCTTTGAAATTTCTCTATTTATAATTTAGTAATTTTTTATAAAAAGTCAACAAAAAATTTAAAATTATTAACTCTTTATAAATATTATAACAGTATAAACCGAAATTAATAAAATATTATAATTTATTTTTTTATAAAATATGATATAATAATTTTTACATTTTTCAATAATTTAATAGGATTTATTATGAAACGCATAATTATTTTAATTATTTCATATATGAGCGTAGTAATTCAATTATACTGCGATACGACAGTAGATTTTAGATTATTTACAAGTTCATACGCATATAACGGAGAAAATACTTGTTGGGAATATACGAGAACAACTTTAACATATTTTGAAAATTTTACGGCAGGCGATTTTGATATACAATTTAACGATTTGATAAATTTGAAAATTGGCGTTTCCGTATTTTTTCCTTTTACTTCAGAATTGCCAAAAGGAATAAGATTTTTTCCTATAGTTACAATGCAAATTTCAAACGAATATGTATCTTTCAGAATGGGAACTCTTACGGGCGGACATAATTTACCTGCGCCAATAAGAGACCCTTTAATAGATATGACGCCCGTAGTTAGGTCGACTCCCGATAATACTTTAATAGCTAAAGGACCAGAAAGCTATAAATATGACGAGCCTTTTACTCATGGATTTTACGAATACGGCGCTTCTTTTGAATGGTTTAAGGCGGGAGGAAGAGGCGAATTATATATGAATTGGCAAATACAACATAACGCTAAACATAGAGAAAGATTTGATGTCGGAGTAATTTATTGGTTAGATTTTATAAATCTATGGACGCCTTATATTGCTCTTCATTATTGGCATAATGGAGGACATGAATATCCTCTTGTCGCGGGAACGCCTGCAATTACTGAAAATTATACGGGAGCGGTAGGAATTAATAGCAAACAATTATCTATACTTTATATGATGTCTTATAATATACCCGACAGAGATAATAATGTAACGAAATTTGGACATGGATTATTTTTAAGAGGAAATATTCCCGTTCTTAATTGGTTTGAAATAGAGCCTATAGCTTTTGTTTCATTCTTTTATATAAATAGAAAACATCAATTTATAAGCGTTGAAGGAGACCCTTTTTATAGAGTTCCTTTTTATTTTGGATTAAATATTAAAAGAGAATTTGTATTTGATAATGGAATATCTCTAACTTTGGCTTTAAATAACGGATTATTTTTAACCGAAGATAATAAAGTCGGCGGAAGATACGACCAGGAATTAAAATTTGATTTTACATATCTTGTCCCTGTAAAAAAAGCGACTAATCCTCCAGCAGAATCGGAAAAAATAAAAGTGTAATAATAGAAATTATTATTCAATTGATTTTTTTCTGTTTTTTTGTATATTTATATATATAAGACTTAATTTAACGGATTAAAAATTGAAAGTTAGATTTTTGGGAAGTAGAGGCTCAATACCAACCCCTGGTAATAGTTTTAGCGAATACGGAGGTAACACTTCTTGCATTCAAGTTATAGACGATGATGGAAATTATATTATACTTGACGCTGGAAGCGGAATAAAGAATCTTGCCTATTATGTTTTTAAATCGGAAAAAACCGAAAGCATATTATTATTAACGCATTTTCATTGGGACCATATAATGGGAATACCTTTCTTCGCTCCTTTCTTTTCAAATAAATATAGTTTTACAATTTACGGACCAAAAGATACTTCGGGCGAAATGTATGATACGATAAATAATATACTTGCAAAAGATTATTTTCCCGTTAGTTTAGAACAGTTTTCACAAAATTTAAAATTTGACGCATTTTTTGAAGGAAAAAAAATAACTTTTGGAAATATGCTTATAGAAGCGATATGGGTTAATCATCCTTGCCATACTTTATCTTATAAAATAACATCGGGAAATAAAACCATAGTTTATTTAACGGACCATGAGCCTTATAAAAAAAGAATGCATGAACAACATCCTTCTTTAGAACATTATAATCATAACGCCGATTTACTTCATGCAAGATTAATAGATTATGTTAGAGGAGCGGATGTTTTAATAATAGAAGGCGAATATACGAAAAGCGAATATTATAACGGACATGTCGGTTGGGGACATTCCACTTTAAATGACGCTATTCAAGTCGGACTCGATGCGGAAGTTCCTTATGTCGTTATTCATCATCATAATCAAGATAGAACGGATTCTCAAATCAAATTAATATACAATAAATTATTGGCATTTTTGCAAAAAGAAAATATAGATTTGCAATTAGCTTTTGCAAAAGAAGGCTCTTATATAAAAATTTAATTTAATTTTTACTGCAATTTTCATTAATTAAACTATTGACATATTAAAAAAACATGTTAAACTTTATCTATATTGATTGTCAACTATTCGGCAAAGGATTTTTTTAATGTATAGTAATATATTTTCAAGTGAAATTCGTCAACAGAACAGAACAGAACAGAACAGAACAGAACAGAACAGAACAGAATTATTACAAAACTTATTTCAATTGCAAAACAAAATCTTGCAAAGTTTATTTCAGTCGTTTAATAGGGCTATTATTGATTATACGAAACAAAATATTATCTTTAATTATTTTAAAATTTTTTATGCAATTTTCTAAATTTCTAAATGCTCATCCCTTAGGGCATAAAGCGAGGGGGCATGCGTTTTTGTCCTTATCAAATACGGGTTTTGATTTTAGGACAACCCCCTTGTTATTTAATTTTAAAATTAAAAAAATATTTTTCGCTTTATTATCGTTTTTTATTTTATTTACAATAAGTTGCGATAATGAAAATAAAACGAAAAACGAAATATACGAAAGAAACATATCTTATTATGCGGGCGATTGGATTAATAGCGATACGAAAGAAAAAATATTTATTATAAACTCTGACGGTTCTATTATTGTAAACGGAGAAAATATACTTCCAAAGTCCATAAAGAAAAATAGCGAAACAAATTATACTTTTAAGGTAATGCCCGAATGGATTAATAAATCGTCATATACATTTAATATAAACTTTATTAACGATGCCAAAGGTAAAGTTAATGTTGGAAACTTATATTTTGAAATTAATAAAATAAATTAATTATAAATTATCTATAATTTGTAAACTGTAAAGGAATAGGATAATCTTTTTCTTTTATCATATTAATCACGGCTTGTAAATCGTCTTTTTTAGCTCCCGATACTCTTATCTGCTCGTCTTGTATGCTCGCTTGAACTTTTAATTTCATTTCTTTAATATCTTTTACTATAACTTTAGCCAAATCTTTATCTATTCCGCTTACAACTTCGTTTATCTCTCTAACCGAATCTCCAGCCGCTTTTTCTTTTTTCTTCTCTCTCAAACATTTTTGATTTAATCCTCTTTTGATAAATTTTTGAAATAAAATATCTCTAACTTGATTAAGAACAAAATCCGCTGGAGCGTTTATTATAATAGTTTTCTCTCCTTTATTTAATTCTATTGTTATATTTTGTCCCTTAAAATCAAATCTGTTATTTATCTCTTTAAGAGCGACATTAACGCAGTCGTCAATTACCTGCATATCTACTTCAGAAACTATATCGAAACTTGGGTCTTTTGCCATAATTATCTCCTTTTGTTTTATATTTTTATTTTAATAATCTTTTATATAATTTTTTATATTCTAAAGCCGTTTTCAAAAGCGAATAATCTTTATTCATAGCGTTATAAATAAGTTTATTCCAAATCTTTTTATTATTATATAAATTAAAAGCCAAATCCATAATATCTACAAAATCCTTAACGGAATAATTATTAAAAACAAATCCCGTAGCTTTATTTACTGATTTATTTCCGCTATAATTTATAACCGTATCTTTAAGTCCGCCAACAGAATGAACTATTGGAAGACTGCCGTATTTCATGCTATAAATTTGATTGAGTCCGCATGGCTCGAATTTGCTCGGCATTAAATACATATCGCTTCCCGCCGTTAATCTATGAGCAAGCGCTTCGTCAAATTCAAATACTACTTTTATATTTTTAGTTCTATTCGCTCTCTTTATAAAATCTTCTTCAAAAGTTTTAAAATAATTATCTTTGCTAAATAAGAAAATAAAATTTCCGTCATAAGTTGAAAGTTCAAAAAATGAAGAATATATTAAATCTAATCCTTTTTGCGGGTCAAATCTTGAAATCATAGTTATTAAAGGAAAAGAATTATTTTTTAAGTTAAACTCTCTATATAAAGAATTTCTTATAAGTTTTTTATTTTTTATGCATTCTTCAACGGATTTTATATTTGAATTTATTTCATAATGATATTTTATATATTTATCCGTTTTTGGATTCCAAGATTTATCATTAACTCCGTTTAATATTCCAAATAATTTTTCCGATTTTTCCGAAAGCAAATTATTAAGCCTAAAACCGTATCCTTCGCTTTGAATTTCTTTTGAATATGACGGACTTACCGTAGTAATTATATCCGATAAAATAATTCCCGCTTTAATAAAACTAACATCGCCGTAAAATTCCAATCTATTATAAACAAAAAATTTCCAAGAAATATTAAGCAAATTGTATATATCAACTGAAAAATTTCCTTGATAAGCAAGATTATGAATCGTAAAAACGACTTTTAGATTTTTTAAAGCTTCTTCATTATTATAAACTTCTTTTATATAGAGAGATATTAAAGCCGTTTGCCAATCGTTTAAATGAATTATATCAAATTTAAATTTTTCTTTTTTGAATAAATGAATTAGTAATTGAACTATAGCTTTTGAAAATAAAATAAATCTGCTCGCATTGTCTTTATAATCTTTTCCGTTTTCGGAATATAATCCGTTTCTCTTAAAAAAATTATCCTGCTTTATAAAATAAACCGTAATATTAGAATTTTCAGGATGTTTAATTTTTATAATTTCAACTTCAATATCGTCTTTATTATGTTTTATTGTAAATTTTGCAAATAAGTTTTTTTTGTTTACGAATTTATAATTTTCTTTATAAAGAGGAATCGCCAATGAAGAGTTAATTTTTATTGAGTCAAATGCAATAGGCAAACTTCCTGCAATATCTCCCAATCCTCCCGTTTTTGAAAATGGGAACGCTTCGCTTGATACCATTAATAGTTTCATAAAAAATATAATTTAATTCCTCTACATATATTTATATATTCTTTATTATTAAAAATCAAGGCATTAATAGTCAAAATGAATAAATATTATTATAAACCTTGTTGTAATTTTGAATAATAAAGTATATAATATAATAAAAATTCTAATTATACAAATGATATTTTATTTAATTAAGGAAATAATAATGCTTAAATATAATTCTAACGAAATACTTGATTATATAATAAAAAACAGAAGATATTTGCATTCAATTCCCGAGCTTGGCGGAAATCTTCCAAAAACTAGAGAATTTGTTATAAAAAAATTGGAAGAGCTTAATATAGAATATACGAAAAATAAAAAAGATTCGGGAATTATTGCATATATAAAAGGCAATGATAAAAATAATAAAACAGTCGCGTTAAGAGCGGATATGGACGCTTTGCCGATTAAAGAAGAAACAGACTTTGAATATAAATCCTGCAATAATAATATGCATGCTTGCGGGCATGATGTTCATACGGCTATTTTATTAGGAGCTGCAAAAATACTTTCTGAAAATAAAGATAAAATTAACGGAACGGTTAAACTTTTATTTCAAACGGGAGAAGAAACGGGAACAGGCGCAAAAATCATGATAGAAGAAAACGCGCTTGAAAATGTTTCTGCGATATTCGGAGTTCATATTGGAAGTTTCGCTCCCGATACTCCAAACGGAACTTTTATTATTCAAGAAGGACCGATTCTGGCTTCTGCAGACCAATTGATTATAAGAATTAAAGGAAAAGGCACGCATGGAGCTTATCCGCATTTTGGAGTGGACCCGATAATAATATCGGCTGAGATAATTAACGGACTTCAATCGATAATAACGAGAGAAATAAAATCTTCCGAAAATGTTTTACTTTCTTTATGCAGAATAAACGGAGGAAGCGCTTTTAATATAATTCCCGATATGGTAGAAATAGAAGGAACTATAAGAACTTTTAATAACGAATTGAGAGATTATTTTATTAGGAGAATAAAAGAAAAATCAAAACTCATTGCAGAATCTATGCTTGGAGAATGCGAAATAGAATTAGTCGAATATGCATGCGTTACGAATAATGATAAAAATATTACAGAAAGCGTAAGAAAAACAGCGGAAAAATTATTTTCAAAAGAAGCGATTTGGGATAAATATTTTAATCCTCCTATGGGAGGCGAAGATTTTTCTTATTATCTTAAAAAAGTCGCGGGATGTTTCGCTTTATTTTCTACGATTACGGAAAAGAATATTCCAACTCATAATAATAAATTTGAAGTCAATGAAAGCAAATTAAATATGCCCGCTGAACTTATGGCAAATTGGGCAATTGATTTTTTAAATGATGCAAATTATATATAAACTTTTTTATATTATTAATCCTTATATCTGTGTAAAAATCAACAGTAAATTAAAAATATTATATAATTTAGATATTTGCAGCTATTAATATTAGTTAATTATAATTATTGACAATTTTTATTAATATTGTAAATTTTAATTAAGAAAATAGCGATAAAATAAAAATGCAAGCGATTATAATTTTTAAGCGAGCAATTTTTATAAAAAATAATGGAGGCAATATGGCTAATAAAGGCAGAGTAACAATCGATAAAGAACAATGTAAGGGCTGTTCAAATTGCGTTTCAGTTTGTCCTACTAAAATATTATATTTAGATAAAGATAATATGAATTCTTGGGGATATTATCCAGCTTCGGTTACGGATATGGGAAAATGTATAGGATGCGCTAACTGTGCTATTATGTGTCCAGATTTATGCATAGTCGTAGAGAGATTGGATAATAAAAATAAAGCAAATGAAAAATAAGGAGAAATAAAATGGCTAGAAAATTAATGAAAGGAAACGAGGCTATGGCAAGCGCAGCAATAGCCGCGGGATGCAAATGTTTTTTCGGTTATCCGATAACGCCTCAAAACGAGATTCCAGAGTTTATGTCTAAAGCAATGTTTGAATCGGGAGGTTCTTTCGTTCAAGCGGAAAGCGAAATTGCTGCAATTAATATGGTTTATGGAGCGGGCGGAGCGGGAGCGAGAGCTATGACTTCATCGTCTTCGCCAGGAATAGCTTTAAAGCAAGAGGGAATATCATATCTTGCTGCTGCAGAAATTCCAGCGGTTATACTTAATGTTATGCGCGGCGGACCTGGACTTGGAGGAATACAGCCTTCACAAAGCGATTATAATATGATGACTAAAGGCGGCGGAGATGGAGATTATAATTGCCCCGTTCTTGCGCCTTCTAATTTGCAGGAAGCGAGCGATATGATAATGGAAGCATTTGATTTAGCTGATTATTATAGAACGCCCGTTTATGTTGCGGCGGACGGTTTTATTGGACAGATGATGGAACCTGTTGAAATTATTTATAAACCAAAATACGAAATAAAAGAAAAAACTTGGGCTACAAATGGAACGAGAGGAAAGAGAGAAAAAAATATAGTTAATTCTTTATATTTAGAGGCTGATTTATTATATAAACATAATCTTAATTTGCAAGAAAAATATAAATTAATTAAAGAGAAAGAAGCGAGAGCTGAAAAATATAAAACTGAAGATGCAGATATTATTTTAGTTTCTTACGGCACTATGTCGAGAGTTTGCAGAGGAGTAGTCGATACTTTTAGAGGCGAAAATAAAAAAATCGGAATGATAAGACCTATAACTTTATGGCCCTTCCCTGAAAAAGAGTTTAAGAATAATAATAACTGTAAAATGTATATTAGTATTGAAATGAGTATGGGACAAATGATAGACGATATAAAATTGGCATGCGAATGCAAAGTTCCCGTTAAATTTTTCGGCAAAGCTGGCGGAGTAGTTCCGACTTCGCATGAAATAATTGACGCTATAAAAGAATTTGCAGGAGGAATATTATGATAGTTTTTGAAAAATCTAAAGGCTTAACGGATGTAAGAACGCATTATTGTCCTGGTTGTATGCATGGAACTTCGCAGAGAATAATTGCAGAATGTTTGGAAGAGCTTAATGTTTTAGATAGAGCGGTTGGAATAGCTTCGGTTGGATGCAGCGTTTTGGCTTATAAATATTTTAATTGCGATATGCAACAAGCAGCGCATGGCAGAGCGCCAGCCGTTGCAACAGGAATAAAAAGAGCGGTTTCAGATAGCGTGGTTTTTACTCTTCAAGGAGACGGAGATTTAGCCGCTATAGGAACTGCCGAAATAATTCATGCCGCGGCAAGAGGAGAGAATATAACCGTAATATTTTTGAATAATGCTATTTACGGAATGACTGGCGGACAGATGGCGCCTACGACTCTTGAAGGACAGAGAACTACAACTACTCAAGCTGGAAGAGATTTTGCAAGAGCGGGAAAACCTATAAGAGTATGCGAAATGCTTGCTACAATAGAAGGAGCTACATTTGTAGAAAGAGTCTCGTTGGATACGCCAGCAAATATAAGAAAGGCAAAAATGGCGACTAAAAAAGCTTTTGAAAATCAAATTGCAGGAAAAGGTTTTTCAATAGTTGAAATGCTTACAAGTTGCACGACAAATTGGGGAATATCTCCAACAGAATCGCATCAATGGATAAGAGATTATTTGATTCCTTATTATCCTATGGGAAATTTTAGAAACGATTAATAGGAGGCATTTATGAAAACTGAAAGAATTATTTTTGCAGGCTTCGGAGGACAAGGCGTTATGTCTATGGGACAAATGCTTGCTTATGCGGGAATGATAGAAAATAAACATGTCACTTGGTGTCCTTCATACGGTCCCGAAATGAGAGGAGGAACTGCAAACTGTTCTGTCGTTGTAAGCGATGAATTAGTAGGTTCGCCTTTAATATCTCATGACGCTACGGCTGCGGTTATAATGAATCTTCCTTCTTTGACAAAATTTGAAAAAGATATTTTGCCTGGCGGAGTGCTTTTAATAAATTCTTCTCTTATTGAAAAAAAATCCGAAAGAGACGATATAAAAGTCGCTTATGTGGAAGCTAATAAAATAGCGGGCGATTTGGGAAATTCAAGAGCGGCAAATATGGTTATGCTTGGCGCTTTGCTTTCTTTGGATAATATAGTTTCGTTTGAGAGTATTCAACAGGCTTTTATAAAAGTTTTCGGAGAGAGGAAAAAAGAATTTCTGCCTGGCAATGAGAAGGCTTTGAATGCGGGAGCGGAATCTGTGAAAGGTTTGATTTCTTAATCAAGTAATAATATCAATAAAAATAATAAATATCGGATTTAAAATCTAAATAAAAATGCGAAGATAATTAAAAAATCTCCGCATTTTTAATATTAAACGAATATTTTACTTGTTATTCTATCTGTGAGATTTAGCCCATAAGGTATTCCATTTATTTATTATCGTATTTTTATTTTTTGACAGATAATTAAAATCTAAAGGAACTAAATTAAGAGCGTCATCGCTTGGAAGATTATAAAGTTCAGATTTACCGTTAGAAGCTCTGCCTGACGATTTTTTTGCTCTTTCGTTTTGAAATTCAGCAGAAGCCAATAAATCCATCATAGCTTGGGCTGCTTTTAAATTAGGAGCGTTCTTTACGATAGCGCCGCCTCCCGCCATGCTAGTATTTCCTTCTTTCATATAAACGCATCCTACAGGCGCTCCATCTTGAATTAAAGCTATTACGCTTGATTCGTAAGAAAGTCCAGCTACATATTCTCCGTTTATTACAAGATTATAAACATCTTTTGATGATGTAGTGCTAAAAGAAAGAGGCATTAATTTTTCTATATAGCTCCAAGATTTTACATCGTCAAATTTATCTCCCATAACCGCTAAAATAGTTTGTAATTGTCTCCATCCTGATGAAGTTGTATCGGGCGCAGCTAATATTATTTTACCTTGAAGAGCAGGATTTATTAAATCCGAATAGCCTTCGATTTTAATGCCTAATTCGTCTCTTAACGAAGGATTAACGACTAAACACATAACCTGAACATCATAAAATGTATAATATCCCGATTTATCATGATAAAGTTGTTCTTTATCGCATACGGATACATACGGCTCTAAAATATCATGATACATATCGCCGTCAGATTCAAATAAACCTCCTATTATAACATCGGCTTTAGAAGATTTATCTCCTCTTATTCTTGTGACTAATGTTCCTACAGAATCAGCCTGTATTTCAATTTTACAATTCGGATAATACTTATTCCAAATCTCCCTTAATACATCTTGCTGTGTCTCTTCCATAGTCGTATAAACCGTTATAACTCCCGTTACCTCGTCTTTAGGTTTTACATAGTATGGTCTTTCGCCAGCGTTTACGCTTTTATCATTATCTGATTTTGTTCCGCATGACATAATAGATAATGACGCTAAAATGATAAATAAAATTTTTTTAAATACTTTCATTTTGTCTCTCCTTTTTATTTAAATTATTTAAAAAATTTATATTTTTATATCTTCAAGTTTTGTTGATTTCAAATATATTATTAAACATATTACGGTAAAAATCATCGTAATAGTTGCAAATACCGCAGCCACTCCATATACGCCACCCGTAATAGCCGAATAAGTGCTAATAGTTAAAGTTATGGTTCTATTATTATATAAAATAACTCCTGATGACATTTCCGTTATTATAGAAACCCAACTTAAAACCGCTCCAGATATTATTCCGTTAGTCATCATAGGAACGGTAATATTAATAAAAGTTTTTGATTTTGAAGCTCCTAAACTTATAGCCGCTTCTTCTATGCTTTCTGGTATTTGCATCATTGTTGCCGTAGCAGACCTGCTTGTAAACGGCATTCGTCTTATTACCAAAGCTATTATCATAATAAATAATGTCCCCGTTAGAATGAAAGGATATTTACTAAAAGAAACTATTAAAGATATGCCTATAACGGCTCCAGGCATTATATAGGGAAGCATAGATATAGTATCTATTGTATTATTTAAAATATTATTTCTCCTTACTACAAGATAAGCTATAAGAACGGCTATAACTATTATAATTGCCAATGTAACTACGCTTATTATTAAAGTATTTCCTATAGAAGTAAATAACGCTTTCTCTAAAGCCTTACTATAATTAACTAAAGAATATCCTGGTCTCAATATGCTATTCCTATAATTTCTAAAAGACATATTTACTATATATAATTGAGGAAGTATAGAAATGCCAACTAATATATAACAAAATATATGCATAAATATAGAATTAATTTTATTTGCCTTTTTTATTTCTATTGGATGTAATGAACTTATAGTAAATTTAAATTTATTTGTAATTATTTTTTGAATTATAAATATTATTGCTGTTACCAAAATTGCTATAACGCTTATTGCCGCTGCAAAATGGTAATTTGAACCGTTTTCGCCCAAATATTGAGAATAAATTAAAACGGGAAAAGTAGAATATCCTCTGCCTATTAAAATCGGTGTTCCAAAATCGGCAAAACTCCTCATGAAAACTAATAAAGCAGCTGCAAGTATAGTAGGCATTGTAAGAGACATTATTATATTGAAAAAACGATTTAAACCCTTGCATCCCAAACTTTCAGACGCTTCCAATAAAGAATTGTCTATATCTCTAAAAGCTCCGTTCATATATATAACGACTAAAGGAAAAAGTTTTAAAGATTGAACGAATACTATCCCCCAAAATCCGTAAATAGTTATGCCTTTTATTCCTAAAGACTTTAGAATTTCTGTAAAGAGTCCCGAATTTCCAAAAAGTAAAATCCAAGCGTAAGCGCCTATAAAAGGAGCGGACATTGTGCATAATAAACATAAAATAAAAAGAACTTTTTTACCTTTTAGATTGAAGAAAGAATAAAAATAAGAAAAAGGTATCCCCAATAGTAGGCTAACTATCATAACCCAAACGGCTATTTTTACGCTGTTAATTATTGAACTCCAATAATAATATTCGCTAAAAAATGTTTTAAATCCATCAAATGAAAATTTTCCCTCTGTATATACCGCTTCTTTTAATAAGTTAAATAAAGGATACAGTAAGAATATTATAAACAATATTAATAATATTATTGATACTAATGTCCAACTATCTTTTTTTGCATTGTAATTCATATACTATTTGAAACTCCTTCCATTATGCTTAAAGATGTTTTAGAATCAAATATATTAATTTTTTTCTCGTTTAGAGTTATTAATACATTGCTGTTATTTGGTATTATTTGGTCTATACTAGATTCCATAATTACTTCAACATTTTCTTGCGTTTCTAAAGCGATAAAATAATGAGTGTTTAATCCTAAAAATACGCTGTCCTTAACTACTCCTCTTATTCCATTTTTAGAATTAGAATCTTGTATTATATGCAATTCTTCAGGTCTTGCGGAAACTATAATTTCTCTTTCTCTTAATTCATTTTCAAGTATATTTGAAAGGCTTACTTCATATCCGTTTATAAAACTAACCGTAGGTTTTCCATTATTTATTAAAAGTTTAGCTTTTAGCAAATTAGACTTTCCTATAAAACTTGCCACAAATAAATCGGAAGGTCTTTGATATATATCTTTTGGTTTTCCTATTTGACGAATTACTCCGCTCTTCATAACCGCTATTCTGTCCGAAACAGCCATAGCTTCTTCTTGGTCATGCGTTACATAAACCGTAGTAATGCCGACATCTTTCTGTATATTTTTAATAGCCGTCCTCATTTCAACTCGCAACTTCGCATCAAGATTAGATAGAGGTTCGTCCATTAAAAGCACATCTGGTTTTATAACTAAAGCTCTTGCAAGCGCAACTCTCTGCTGTTGTCCGCCTGATAATTTATTTGGCATACTATCGGCATATTGTTCTACATGAACTATTTCTAAAAACTTTTTTGTTTCTTTATTTATTTCATCTTTAGACATATTCCTTTGTTTCAAACCGAACTCTACATTTTTTCTAACGGACATATTTGGAAATATGGCATAGTTTTGAAAAACCATTCCAATATTTCGTTCTCCTGGAGATATATTATTTATTTTTTTATCATTAAAATAAAATTCTCCGCCTTCTATACTATTGAATCCCGCTATCATTCTTAAAAGAGTAGTTTTACCGCATCCAGAAGGTCCAAGAAGAGTAAAAAATTCGCTATTATTTATTTTTAGAGAAAGGTTTGGAATTATAATATCGTTTCCAAATTTCTTTAATGCATTTTTAATTGTTATATTTACGCTCATACATTAAACCTTTTTATAAACATTATTTTATGATTAATAAATATTAATATAAGATTACTAATGATATGCAAATATTTAAACGAATAGATGATTTTGTAATAAAAGTCTTTTAAATAAATATATTTTATTTTAATTAATAAATAAACATAATTCTTAATAAAGAAAATAATAAACCGCTTGGCTTGGCTTGGCTTGGCTTGGCTTGTTACAATTGTATTTTATATTTATCATCATACTTTAATTATAGTATTTTAAAATAAAAAAGTCAAGGGTTTTAATATTTTTTTTGTAAAATTATAAATTAAAAATACATAGATTATTTTTTAAGATAATCCTCAAAATATTCTATAGTTTTTTTAAGTCCGTCCTCAAGATTATATTTTGGCTGCCAATTAAGTTTTTCTTTAGCAAGACTTATATCGGGTTGTCTTTTAACGGGGTCGTCTTTCGGAAGCTCTTTAAATATTATTTCAGATTTTGAATTAGTCGCCTTAATTATAATTTTAGCAAAATCTATAACGGGCATTTCTATAGGATTTCCTAAATTAACAGGACCAATAAAATTTTCGCTATTCATCATTTTTACAGCTCCGTCAATCAAATCATCACAATAGCAAAAACTTCTCGTTTGACTTCCGTCTCCGTAAACCGTAATAGGAATATTTTTAAGAGCTTGAATAATAAAATTTGAAACCACTCTTCCATCATTTTCGTTCATTCTCGGTCCATAAGTATTGAATATTCTAATTATTTTTATATCAGTTTTGTATTGTCTGTTATAATCCATCATTAAAGTTTCAGCTCCTCGTTTTCCTTCGTCATAACAACTTCTTATTCCATCAGGATTTACATGCCCCCAATAAGTTTCTTTTTGCGGATGTTCCAAAGGGTCGCCATAAACTTCGCTTGTTGACGCTTGAAGCAATCTCGCGTTGCATTCTCTCGCCAAATTAAGCATATTTAAAATTCCCAAAACGCTTGTCTTAAAAGTATGAACGGGATTTCTTTGATAATGAATAGGAGAGGCGGGACAGGCAAAATTATATATTTCATCGCATTCTATATGAATTGGAGCAATTATATCATGTCTTATAATTTCAAAATTTTTATTATTCGTTAAATGTTTAATATTTTCATAAGAGCCTGTAAAAAAATTATCAACGCATATTATATGATTTCCTTCGTTTAATAATCTTTCGCATAAATGAGAGCCTAAAAAACCTGCTCCGCCTGTAATTATAATTCTTTTCATTGTATAAAGTCTCGTTTTAATTTAATATTAAGCTATATTATATAAAATATTTGTAAATTTGTCAAAAAAATTGCGTTAATTATAATTTAGTTGGGAACTTTTTTAAAAGTTATTCGTCTAATAGTTTAGATAAATAAATTTTTTTCATAAGAAACTCCTCACTATTTGAAAAGAGACGGATGATTTTATAATCTATTCGTTTCTTTTTTATTTTTTGAAAATTTTTAAATAATTATTAAATAATCGGGAACTTTTTTGAGATTTATTCGTCTAAATATATGGTAGATAAAAGTTTTTTCATATTAGACTCATTAAATAATAAAAGGGACGGTTGATTACTCTTCCGTCTCTTTTATTGTATTTATTTGATTTAATTAATTCAAATTATAAGATTTTATAAAATCATGGCAAAGGCTCAAAATTATTCTTTTTAGCGTATTCTATCAAGCTTTCTATTCTATTTACGCATCCGCCGCAACCTGTAGAAGCGGTTGTTTTTTCGGCAATGCTTTCGACTGTAGTTAATTTATTTTCTACTATTTCTTTATAAATAGTTCTGTAAGAGACTTTTTTACAAACGCATAATTCTTTATCGTAATTTAAAGCCGTTTGGCATTTCAAATCTTCTATAGTTAAATCCATAATTCATATCCTCATTATTACTTTAATATTTTAACATTTAATAAATAAAATTCAATATTAATTAAAGAAATTATGAGTTTTAAGATTACAGTAAATAAAAAAGGGAAGCCTTTATAAGACATCCCTTTTAAATTTTTTATAAAACTATTTTTTATAGCTTAATCGTCAAATTTTTGTCCAACAAGCTGTCCGCTTGCGGTTATATATAGTTCCATAAAATTATTAAGTTTAATTTTATAGTTTCCCCATTCTTTTTCAACCTTTATAATCGCAGCTTGCGGATAGGTTTGTTTTACCGTGTTAGCGACTGAGGCTGGCAAAACGCTAAAAGGAATTGTAACCCATTCTCCGTCAATATCTTTCCAATCGCCATTCATATAGAAATCTATATCAACGCCGTTTGAAAGTTTAACTTCAAATTTTCCGCCGTCTCTTTCAACTTTCCAAATTTGAACTCCTGGAAAAGTTGAGTTTATAAAAGCTCTCGATTTTTGAGGCAATGCCGTAACTGGAACTATCCAATCTCCAAAAACCATACTCGAACTTAAACCTAATATTAAACTTATGATTAATAATTTTTTAATTTTCATTATAAAACCTCCTTAATAAAAAATTAATCGTCCCATTTTTGATATAATAGATTACCGTTAATATCAATATAAAGTTCCATGAAATTACTCATTTTTACTTCATAGACATTATAGTGTTCCATTTCAACCATCCATATTTCAGCTTGCGGATAGGTTCTCTTAGCCGTAGCTATTACCGCGGCTGGCACTTGGTCCAATGGAATATACCAATCGGCAAACAATGAAGCCGAGCCGATAACCGTTAGAATCGCCAAAACACAAATTAATCTTTTCATTTTAATCACCTCCTCTAAAATTAATCGTCAAAATCTTGTCCTAAAAGATTACCATTAACATCTATATAAAGCTCCATCATATTAGACATTTTTACTTCATAGACATTATAGTATTCCATCTTTACAGCCCATACTTGAGCTTGCGGATAGGTTTGTCTTGCCGTATTAAGAACGACAGCTGGCACTTGGTCTAACGGAATATACCAATCGGCAAATAATGAAGCCGAAGTTATAACCGTTAGAACTACTAAAACGCATATCATTTTTTTTGATACTAATTTAAATTTTTGCATTTGCATTCTCCTCGTCATTTCTGACTATGTTTAATTATTTATTCTATCTACTTACATTATAGGAATTAAAATTAATTTTGTCAAGTATTTTTACAAAAAATTTACTATATTTTTACCTATTTTAGAAAAATTAATAATAATTATAATACATTTAATACATTTTTAGCCGTCAAGAAAAATATTTTTTAATGAATGTAAATCATTTTTACTTTTTGATTATAATTTTTTATATATTTTAATTTTGAAAATATATGATAATATTAAAAATAAAAAAGGTAAAATTATTTATGAGAAAAAAAATTTATTCGTTTATTCCAATTATAGCCGTAGCTTTAATTATAATTTTTTCTTTATATAAAAACAAAGAAGATTATATAAAAAAAACTATAATAATAAGCGACACGATATTAAATATAACGGCGGATACTACAGAAAAAAAATTTAATCAAATTATAAATTCCATAACAAATAAAATTAACAGAATGGATAATATAATAAATCCTTATAATAAAAAAAGCGAAATTGCAATAATAAATAAAAAAAGTTTGCAGGGAATTAAAGAGATTGAAATATCGAAAGAAATCGCTCATATTTTTGAAACGGGATTAAAATATTCTAAAATTGCCTCTTCTTTTGATATAACGGTTCGTCCTTTAATAGAACTTTGGGGATTTGGAATAAAAGAAAATCAAACTGTTCCTAAACAATTTGAAATTGATAAAGCTTTAAAAAATGTCGATTATTCAAAATTAAATATAATAACCAATGAAAATAAAATATTATTAAAGCTTGAAAAAAAATTAACTTTCGATTTTGGCGCTTACGGAAAAGGATATATTATAACAAAATTAATTGAAATTTTTGAAAAACAAAATATAAAAAATTATTTAATCGATTATGGCGGAGACACTTATGCAAACGGAGTAAATAAAAAAGGTTCGGATTGGATAATAGCGATAAGAAATCCGAGAGACGATGCCAACGGTTTTTTGGCTTTAATAAAATCAACGAATTCGGCTATATTAACGAGCGGAGATTATGAAAGATATTTTACTGAAAACGGAACAAATTACCATCATTTAATAGACGCTAAAACGGGCTATCCCGCGTATAATTCAATTTCGGCTACGATAGTTCATACAAACTCTGAAGAAGCCGATGCATTATCTACTATTGCATTTTTAATGGGAACGAATTTTTTTACAAATGAAAATTTTAAATATAAAGAAGCTTATATAGTAGCGCCAAACGGAGAATTATTTGCTGTTACAAATAATGATTTCTAAAATAAAACTTGACATACTAAACCATTTAATATAATATATTACTATAAAAAGTAAAATATATATGAGTTTAAATTATGGAACATTACGGTTTATTTGGTATCATACCTCCGCTTTTAGCGATTATTTTAGCATTGGTGACTAAAGAAGTTATAATATCTCTTACTTTAGGAATATTATCGGGAACTTTAATAATAGCGCATGGAAATCCTTTTTTGGCTATTATAATGTTTACCGATAAAGTCGCCGCTATGACGGGCGATTCTTGGAATGTGCGAATATTATTATTCTGCGCTTTGCTCGGAGCTTTCGTTAGTATGCTTTCAAAAACGGGAGCTACAAAATCTTTTGGTTTATGGGCAAGCAAATATTTGAAAACTAAAAAAAGCGTTTTATTATTTACATGGTTTTTCGGACTCATAATATTTATAGACGATTATTTTAATAGTCTTTCTGTTGGAACGGTTATGCGTCCAGCTTGCGATGAGAAAAAAATATCAAGAGCGAAATTATCTTATATATTAGACGCTACGGCTGCTCCCGTTTGCATACTCGCTCCAATTTCCACTTGGGTTGTAACCGTTATGAGTTATATAAGAGATTCTGAAGGTTTCGCATCTCTCAATATGAGCGAATTTATTTTCTTTATAAGAATGATTCCATATTCTATTTATCCTCTATTAACTTTGGCTTTTGTAGTTTTAATATCGGTTTGGTTAAAAGATTTCGGTCCAATGAAAATAAGCGAAGATAACGCTCTAAACGGCAAATTATTTGACGAAGAATTATACGGAGCATGTCCTGGAAATTTAGAAACTACTTCAAACGATAAGGCAAAATGGTTTGATATGGTTATAGCTATTTTGATTCTTATAATAGCCTGCATATCAATGTTTCCAATAACTACATATATGGGATTAGTCGGAACTGAAGGAATAGAAACTTTTTCTCAAGCTATTTCAAGTATGAGTATTAGCGATGCCTTTATACAAACTGACGCTTCAAAATCGCTTTTCTATGGAGTTATAATATCGTTAATTATAGTTTATATATATTATTTAGCGAGAAAATTATTAAATATTCGTTCTGCGGGAAATTCTATAATGGAAGGCGTAAAATCTATGGTTCCAGCTTTGGTTGTTTTGGCATTAGCTTGGACTATTGGAAATGTAATTAAATCAAGCCCAGAAGACGGCGGACTTGGACTTGCGGCATTTCTTTCTGAAACGGTAAAAGACGGAGGTTTTCCTCTTTGGCTTTTGCCTGCAATAGGTTATTTGCTTGGATGTGTAATAGCTTTTTCTACGGGAACAAGTTGGGGAACTTTTGCAATAATGATTCCTATAATTATACCTATAGCTACGGGATTAGCGAATGCAAACGGATTTACGGGAGATGCGCTTTTGAATGTTCTTCTTATAAATGTCGGTTCTGTTGTTTCGGGAGCGGTATTTGGAGACCATTGTTCGCCTATATCGGATACTACAATATTGTCGTCTACGGGAAGTAATTGTCCTTTGTTAGAGCATATAACGACTCAAATACCTTATGCAGGACTTGTAGCAATAGCATCTTTTATCGGCATTTTAATAGGCGGAATAAGTTTAAATCCAATATTATCTTTATCTAGCGGATTTATTATTATGTGCATAATGGGACTTTTAGCTCCGAAGTTTTATAATAAATAAGATTTTATTAAAAATTATTTTTTGATAAAAGTATAAAAAATATTTGTTCTCTTTTTATAATTTTAATTGAATACGACAATATGCAACTTTAAGTGTTAATTCTTCCGTTATGTTCTATAGATTTAGACATTCAAATAGGATTTCATTTTGGAACTTATGAATATATAAATTAATGAATTTATCAAATTTTTATTAAATTATCACGCTCAAAATATAAAAAATTCAAAAAAATTTACAATTTTTTATATATTTTTTTGTATTACTTTTTTTCAATAAAACCTTCTCCATGAACTTCCCTGGCATCTGTCACTATCACAAAAGCTTCCGGATCAATTTCATCTACTTTTTCTTTAAGCATTACGATCTCTTTTTTATTTACCACGCAGAAAAGCATCAGTTTATCCTGTCCTGAGTACATTCCTCTGGCACTGATGCCTGTTACACCTCTGTCCAGATCTTTCATGATCATATCTGCTATTTCTTTTGGCTTTGCTGTAATGATATAGGCAGCTTTTGAGAATTTCCGACCTTCAATCAAACCGTCAGATACTTTTGTCACCAGATATACCGCAATAATCGCATAGAGTGCCTTGTGGATGCCAAACACATACATACCCACCAGTACAACGCC
>ENA-ORSC01000213-ORSC01000213.1-human-gut-metagenome-genome-assembly--contig:-NODE-213-length-50081-cov-5.137149_pt1 | contig 50081 bp, 58 predicted proteins | sample MGYA00242178_ERZ509140 | MGnify/ENA primary metagenome ERZ509140 (study PRJEB26280, sample SAMEA2338681) | human gut metagenome | biome: human gut; feature: human-associated habitat; material: faeces... | reverse complement strand
TCTCTGTGGATTTCTCCTTGTCCGGCTTGATGTTGCCTGCCGGGTCGATGCGGATGAAGATGTTGTCCATCATCCAGCGGAGGACGGGATGCCCGCCGTGGGCAATGCGCTGTTCCAGCACCAGTTTCATCAGTTCCTTGGTAGGTGGGGACATATCTTTGAAGCCCTGTCCGAAAGGAACGACCGTGAAGCCCATGCCCTCAAGGTTCTGCACCATCTGCACAGCGCCCCAACGGTCGAAGGCGATCTCCCGGATGTTGAAGCGTTCGCCCAGGCTTTCGATGAATTTCTCGATATAACCGTAGTGAACGACATTGCCTTCCGTGGTTTGAAGATACCCTTGCCGTTCCCACACATCGTATGGCACATGGTCACGCCGGACACGCAGCTCGAGGTTGTCCTCCGGTATCCAGAAGTACGGCAGGATGATGTATTTGTCGTTCTCGTCCTCCGGCGGGAACACCAGAACGAATGCCGTAATGTCCGTGGTGGAGGACAGATCCAGGCCTCCGTAGCAGACACGACCTTCCAGATCGTCCTCACTGACAACGAACTCGCATTTGTCCCACTTATCCATCGGCATCCAGCGTACCGCCTGTTTGACCCACTGGTTGAGACGAAGCTGCCGGAAGGAGTTCTCCTCGCCGGGATTCTGCTTGGCAGATTCGCAGGCGTCTTTGACCTTGTCGATACCCACCGTGATGCCGAGGGACGGATTGGCTTTCTTCCAGACCTTTGGATCCGTCCAATCGTCCGATTCCTCCGCACCGCAGATGACGGGATAGAAGGTGTGGTCGATTTTGCGTCCCTCGATGATGTCCTTGGCCTTCTGGTGGATCTCGTAGCAGATGGACTTCGTATCGTTGCCAGCCGTGGTGATAAGGAAATACAGCGGCTGCATACGGGCGTCACCGGAGCCCTTGGTCATAACATCAAAGAGCTTGCGGTTCGGTTGCGTGTGCAGCTCATCAAACACCACGCCGTGTGTATTGAAGCCGTGCTTGTTACCGACATCTGCGGAAAGCACCTGGTAGATACTGCCCGTTGGCTGATAAACGAGTCGCTTCTGGGAATCCAGTATCTTGACCCGCTTGGAGAGCGCCGGACACATTCGCACCATATCCGCCGCCACATTAAAAACGATGGACGCCTGTTGACGGTCGGCAGCGCAGCCATAGACCTCTGCGCGCTCCTCGCCATCGCCGCAGGTGAGCAGAAGCGCCACCGCAGCGGCAAGCTCGGACTTACCTTGTTTCTTGGGGATTTCGATGTAGGCGGTATTGAACTGCCGATAGCCGTTGGGCTTGAGGACACCGAAAATGTCCCGAATGATCTGCTCCTGCCAGTCGATAAGCTCGAAGGGCTTTCTTGCCCAGGTGCCCTTGGTGTGGCACAGGCTCTCGATGAACATGACGGCATAATCGGCGGCATCCGTATCGTAGTGGGAGGTTTTCTCCATGAACCTTGTCAGCTTGTAGTTTTTCAATTTTCTCGTAATGATCACCTCCAAGGCATAAAAAATAGTCGCCATCCGAATTGGATGCGACCTTCTGTATAACGAGCAGCAGCTCCTCACGGAGCCGTTGCTTTGAAGTTTTGGCTTTTTACCAGTTCTCGCTGTGGAGCAGAAGCTCCAGCGCAAGCTGCGTGTTCTCATCGGTGGGCTCAATGTCCCAGCCTCTGTCGTAGTTGCAGACGATTTTGCCGTCCCGCTTGAGCGTGAGCTTGGAAATGCGTCCGCCATCGATACCCCACTCGGAGCCTTTGTCGTACTGCTTCATCCAGTAGTGAAAATGTCTCCGTTTACTTTGATGCTGCCTTCTTTCCACATAACCGTGTACCTCCGTTTGTTTTGTTGTGAGTGTATATTACCGTCATGTTCGGGATATATCCAGTCATTTCGAAGGCATATAGTACACAATCATTCGGGGCGGAAACTGTGTATATTACAGCGGTTCTCCCGTGAGAATGAAATGCACATACTCGCCTCGGTGTTCTTCGAGGAATACCACCAGTTCGTAAAACTGCATCTCATTGGCAATGTACTGCACCATCGGCACATCAAACATATTCGTGCGTCCGGCCTTGCGGACGGCGAGGATTTGCTCTCGGATTTTCTCAGTCATGGTCGCACCTCCGGCAGATGTCCTCGCCATAAGCCACGCTCAGACCGCAGCCGTTATCCCAGGCAACCATGATGGAACCGATATCGTCCACACCACGCACAGTGCCTTTCGTGCCGACAGGTGGAGCCTGTGGATCGTCCATCCGAACAAGTACGACCCGTGTACCGACCGAGTATTCTTTGCGAATACGCTCGACCGTTTCCTTACTCGGAAATCTCATGCTGTGTACCTCCGTTCTTGAAAGCCGAGGATCCGGACAAGTTCATCAGCAGTATTTTTCGGGCAGTCTTATATTCCACACCGATAAAACCCAGGCGAAGCAGGAAGCAGCGGAATGCGTATTTCTCATTGTCGGTCGGCTTTTCCGTTGAGTTGATCCGCTTCTGATTCCGTGCCATCTCGCACAGCTTGCAGATAAAGGTGTCGTAGGCGTTCATCTCGTCCGGGGTGGGAGTCGCCGGGAACCAAGGGAAGGATACCTTCGTGTCGGTGACTTCCAGTGGCAGGTCGCTCACGCCGAGGGCTTTTTTGATAAGACCACCCTTGGAGGCAATGAGTGCATTTAGGTTTTCCAGATTGCTGTCGGTGAACAGGCTCTTCGGCATGGAAACGCAGACGGCGCAAGGCTCGTCCTCGTCCTCGGTGTGGCTCTGGTCGATATCAAAGCCCGCATCGTCGATGTGTTCCAGGAGCCGCTCGATGACCTCGCTGTCGGCACGGTCGTCAAAGGAAAGACTGCCGTTTCGGTCAATGGTGAAGTAATCCACCTCATAGTTGAATGTGGGTGCGCCACAGTACTTTGCGGGAACGCCGAGCCAGACGGAGATGGTCTGCACCAGCCGCTTGCGCTCTGCGCCCTGTGCATGGATTGTAATCGTCATGTTCGTGACCTCCTTGTTTTATGGTAGTCACATATTACCGTCAGGTTGTGCACTTATCCAGCTATATCTGCACATTTCCGGTGTAGATTATATCGGCGCATTATCGCCGCCGGACTGTGCATACCACACAATTCCGCAGAGTACGAACCATACGCACGGGAGTGCCACGCCGTTGCCCCACATCTTATATTCCGCACTGTCGGAATACGGGTCTTTCAGCCACTTTGCGACCTGCTTGTCGGACTTCATCTTGCAGCCGGTCACTTCGGAGTAGGTCTTGAACACCTTGTGCCAGAAGTACATTTCCTCATCGGACGGTTTTTCCGTACCGAGGTCGGCACACCAGTTGTCCGGGAAGCCTTGGAGTCTGGCGCATTCGGTGGGTGTCAGCCGTCTGACGGTGTATCCGTTTTGGATAGCACCCGGCCCTTTTGCCACCAGCGTTGGCTGAAGCTCCTCTTCAAAGGTCGGAGCGAACTTAGCGTTCTGCCCCTGGTTGAAGGTGTCCCTGCCAATGCCGTAGCAAACGGCGGTGGGGTCTTTGTAGTCACGGGCAAGGACGGTAGGAGCCTTATCTTCGGAAACCTGGGCAAAGCTGCCGGTTGTCATGGTATAGACAGCGTGGCGGTCAACGGTATTGAGGGTGAAGGATACATCTTCGTTGATGCCGTCGCCCTGGGGACCGTTCTTGTCCTCACGGCCGATCATGGAACCTTGCAGCACAAAGGTCTGCTGTTTCGTCCCTGCGTTGGCGCACACCACAGCGGAGCGGTCGCCAAGGTCACGAACCTCATCACGCTGATTCTGCGTGAAAGCAACAACGGCGATGCCGCCCTGGTTACAGGAAGGATTACCGCCGTTGCCGTCCAGCGTCCGTGCGGTTTCCGCTTCGTAGATGCCGCTGTGGTGATTATCCGACTTCATGGCGTTGGAGTCCTTGGATGAGATGCCGAAGGGCTGAAGGACGCAGGTGAAATTGTCCTTGTCCGGCATCCGCTGATTTCCACCTGCGTTCTGTTTGGTGAGAGTCGGAGAAACCTGTCCGCCGTCCCAGCCGCAAGGCTCGAACAGCGTCTGGTCGTTGTTACAGGACAGAGTCGCGGACTTATTCTCCTGAATGAGCACACCCTTGCCGCCGCCTTCGCAGCCGGAGCGGATCTTCATCACAAGCGGTACATTGTTGCCGCCCGTGCCCATGCGTGAGGTCAGTGTCTGCACATTCCCGTCCTCGGAAAGTTTGACTCTGCTGTCGGTAGGATGGTTTTCCAGTGCGACCGCTGCGGGAACGACCCCAGCACGGAGCGTGGGAGAGCATTCCTCCTCATAGCCGATGGTGCGGCTCTTTGCGGAATGCTCGGTGCAAAATCCTGCCGACTCCATCACGCAGGGCGGATGCCCGTGATTTTCTGCTCGGAGCGTTGCCGCAACATCCTCGGAAACTTCCATGCGGTTACCGCCCTGGTCATTCAAAACAATGCCGTTACGACCGGTACTCATTCCGCAGTTCACGCCGAGGGTGGCGGAAGTGTCGTCCGTCAGACTGCCGTTGTATCCATCGAAGCCTGTCGCTCCAGCGCAAGGCGTAAAACTTCCGGCAGCTCTTTGCCACGAGCGGAAGCCCTCCGCAGAATACCCAGACAGGCCTTCTGACTCAAATAATATTTTTCCGGCACTTCCGCCTGCAAGATCTGCGACAAGGTAGATGCGGCGTCTTCGCTGGGGAACTCCCCAGTATTGTGCGTCAAGAGTTCGGTACGCAACGCTCCATCCATCTCCCATGTATAGGTCGGCGTAGGGCCATCGTGCCTTTTCAGGCATAGGCACCTCGGCATTCGGCTCGGCGATGCCGATGACCGCTTCGAGGACGGCTTTGAAGTCCTCGCCCTTGTTCGAGGAGAAGGCACCGGGGACGTTCTCCCATACGATGTATCTTGGATATCTGCCACCTGTGGCACACCTCATTTCTTTGATAATACGGACGGTTTCATAAAAAAGACTTGAACGGGAACCGTCCAGACCGTCTCTTCGGCCTGCCACGCTCATGTCCTGGCATGGGCTGCCGAAAGTGATAATGTCCACGGGTTCGATTCTGCCGCCGTCCATAGCGGAGATGTTCCCGTAGTGCTTCATAAAAGGCAGACGCTTGGTGGTCACCCGAATGGGAAACGGCTCGATCTCCGAAGCCCACACGGGAGTGATACCGGCAAGCAGTCCGCCCAAAGGAAAGCCCCCGGAGCCGTCAAACAGGCTTCCGAGGGTCAAAGGCTTTTCAGTTTTCATCTGGATGCCTCCAATCGTTCTCTCAGTGCAGTGTAGAACGCTCTGCTTCGGATAGGCTTTCCGGCAGCCGTCCACTCGCGCTCCAGCAAAAAACGAACCTCCAAATTCTCCACGCTGTAGTCGGCACGGAAGTTTCGCCAGGTTCGTTTATCCCATGTTTTCAGTTGCTCCCAAAGCCCTGGAAAGTGCTGATGCAGCTCCCGCAGCTCCGTCAACGATTGCAGCGGACAGCACCAGCAGGACACGCGCTTGAAATGCTCATACAGGCCATCCCAATCATATCCACGCTCATAGCAATACCGCAGGCAGTCGCGCTCCGTCCAGCCCCAATCTACCAACGGGTGTCGGTGGTTGGGATTCTGATTGTTCGCTCGTTCCAGGCGATATTGCTCATCGGCGGCAATGCCGACATATTCAATGACCTCATACTGTTTCCGCAGTTCCCTCAGAAAACGCTCTCGCGGCATCGCCTTGAGCCGTGTGGTACACCACCGCTGCCGAGGGCCAGGCCATCCGTAGCCATTCAATTGCACTCCGTATTGCCGGACGACAGGCGAATCTGCACTACGCCGTACCGGAACATCAAACATGAGTTCCTCATAGGTATGCTCGGCTCTGACGCTGGTAATTCTCCGACCTATGTCCTTTTCAACCTTTGCGATATGATCATACATAGCAGGAAATTCAAGCCCTGTATCACAGAAAAGAATGCAGTCAATTTTCATGTCGCGCTCCAGCATCCCAAGAAGCATGGCGGTTGAGTCCTTGCCGCCGGAAAAGGAAACAAGGTGATATTGCTCTTTCACGCTCACACCTCCGGTGCGGTATTTGCCACCTCAGTGAAGGGCAGTACTTTCCCATCCCGCAGAACGCTGACCTTTTCATCCGAGCCGACCTGCTCGATGTACCGTTTTACGATGACATCGCAGAACTTTTCGTCCAGTTCGATGGTACAGCAGATGCGGTCGGTCTGCTCACAGGCAATGAGCGTGGAGCCGGACCCGCCGAATGGGTCAAGAACCACGGAGTTTGCCATAGAGCTGTTCTGAATGGGATAGGCAAGCAGCGGAATCAGCTTCATGGTAGGATGGTCGCCGTTTTTCTTGGGCTTGTCGAACTCCCAGATGGTGGACTCTTTGCGCCCGGTGTACCACTGATGCTTGCCTTTCTTTTTCCAGCCGTAAAGGCACGGCTCATGCTGCCACTGGTACGGGGAGCGTCCCAGCACCAGGGACTGCTTCTTCCAGATACAACAGCCGGAGAGATAGAACCCAGCAGCGTCAAAAGCCTTTCGGAAGTTCAGCCCCTCGGTGTCGGCGTGGAACACATAGATGGAGGCATCGTCCGCCATGACCTTCTCCATATTGGAAAAGGCATCGAAGAGGAAGTCGAAAAACTTCTCCGATGCCATGTTGTCGTTTTTGATTTTCCCGGCGCTGCCCTCGTAGTTCACATTGTAGGGCGGGTCGGTAATAACGAGGTTCGCCTTGCGGCCGTCCATGAGAGCGGTGTAGGTTTCCTCTTTTGTACTGTCGCCGCAGATGAGTCTGTGTCTGCCAAGTGTCCATACATCGCCCGGTTTTGAAAAGGTCGGTTTTTGCAGTTCGGCATCCACATCAAAGTCATCCTCTTCGGCTTCGATGCCGTCATCAAAAAGTTTTGATAATTCTTTTTCGTAAAAGCCGGTGAGGAGCGGGTCAAAGTCCGCCGCCTGCAAAGACTCGATCTCCACACGCAGGAGTTCTTCATCCCAGCCCGCATCCATCGCCATGCGGTTGTCGGCAATGATGTAGGCTTTCTTCTGGGCTTCGGTGAGATGGTCGGCAAAGACGCACGGCACCTCATTGATGCCTTCCTCCTTGGCAGCAAGAATACGACCGTGACCGGCAATAACGCCATAGTCACGGTCGATAATAACGGGATTGATGAAGCCAAACTCACGCAGTGAGGAGCGGAGCTTATTGATCTGCTCCGGGCTGTGTGTCCGGGCGTTGTTGACATACGGCACCAGCTTTGTAATGGGAACGAGCTGCATTTCGGTCGTTGTTTTCATCAAACCAGCCCCCATTCCGCAAACTTCTCAAAGCCGCCGACCGAGCGGATATAGTTTCGAGCAATCTCCACGATTTTCTCATACGGTCTGCCGTCTACGGTGTCATCACCAATGGCACAGCAGAGCGTTACGGGCTTGCCGGTTTCCTGGGCTTTGAGGAAAGCGTAGATATTCACGGACACATCCGCCTTGGACAGATCTTTGCCGTGCAGACCGCCGCCTGTCACCGAGTCGGCCATATCCGAGCCGAGCTTGCGGTTGGTTGCGCCGGTGTCCACATCGGTGCCGCCCGTCCAGTCGCCAAGCGGATTGATCTCCGCATCGGGATAAATCTCGCGCAGATGCTGTGTCTCGGCATTGCTCTGACAGAGAATGAGCCAGTCGCCGTCCAGAATGTATTTGCCGTCATAGGGATACACGGCGAAAATGTCCCGTGCGATTTTGGACAGCGTTTTCTGTTCCTCGGTCACGGGCATTCCTTTGAAGATACCGTTATCTCCGCAGCGGACGCCATCTGCCTGGTTATCGGCAAGGTGACCGTCCTGCGGTACTTCCACATAGTCCACAGCGAGATTTCCTGCAATGCGGTGAACGGCGGCGGTCACATCTACTTCGTCCAGCTTGACGGAGGTTTCCGCAATAATGTGGCACACGCCGTGGCCGATGAGGACTTCAACAGCGATGCGGGGATTTTCTGCTTTCTTGTATGCCAGGTCAACGAGCGCACCGGCAATTCTGTCTGCCACCTTATCCGGGTGGCAGGGATTTACTTTTTCAAACATGGTGTTACCCCTTTCTCGCACGGAGTAGGCGTTCCATAAGGTCGTCCTGCGGCGTTGACTCGCCGTATTCCGTGCTGCAGTTTTCTTTCACGATCTGGAAAATCTCATTCCAGAGCCGAACCGCCTGGTTCATGTAGTTGATGCCGATGTTGATAAACGGAGACGGGATTGGCTTTCCTGTGGTGGGGTGCTTGGAGAGGAAACCCATGCGGTTGGTCATTTCCTCGCACTGCACCCAACGGGCGGAACACATGGCGTAGCGCTCCAAAAGCTGCGGCGACACCTTTGCGGCGCAGCCGATACCTTTGAGCCATTGCCAGGTTTCCGTGTAAATTTCCTGTGCCTGCAAGACGCTGCCGTCCCGCTGCTCGGCGGAAATAAAATCATGGGGCTTTGGCATAGCAACACCCTCGACTTCGGGAATGTCCAGCACTTCAAGTTTTCTGCCGCCGGGATTACCGTTTTCGGCTTTGTCCTTGACTGCGGATTTCTTCCTTCCCGCACCGGGTCTTGCGCCGCCGCGCCCGCCTGTGTTATTCGATTTTGTGGGCATCCGAGTTCACCTCCCTTAATTACCCTCTTGATTTCGCCTTTTTCGCACACGTGACCCCGGGCCGTTGCCCGACCGAAAAGGTCCCGGAGATTTTCATCCCCCTATCGGTCGCCGAGGTCGTGGTGGAGCTTGGTGTGGCAGGACTGACACAGACTCATGAGGTTGTCCCTTGCGTGAGTGCCGCCTTTAGAAACGGGCAGGATGTGGTGAACTTCCTGTACCGGAGTCAGCCGACCCTCTTTGAGACACATCTCACAGAGAGGATGCTCCGCCGCATAGCGGTCACGGATGCATTTCCACGCTCTGCCGTACTTTTTATTGATGTCTGCGCTGCGCTCGTATTTGTCATACCTGCGGCGTTCTTCCACACGGTGCTGTTCACAGAACTGTCCTTCACAGAGGTTGGGGCAGCCGGGATGGGAGCAGGGTCTGAGTGGTCGCTTGGGCATTTGCTCACCTCTTTCGGGCATAAGAAAAGCCCCACGGGATTTGACTCCCATGAGACTCTCTGTGCGGTCTTTCATAATACTATTATACAACGCCGTAACGGAAAAAGCGTCCGCGATATTACTCATCACTTGCCATACAGAAACAAAGCCAGACGCTGAACCGCACGGTTCTTTTTGTTGTATGCCGAAGACCGCTCAATGTTGAAGTGGTCGCAGATGTCATAGACGGCATCGGTCTGACGCTCATCCTCGTTCCAGTAGAAAGTCTGGAGAACGTAGCGTTCATCCTCGGACAGAGCCATCCACGCCGGTTTGAACCAGTCCATGTACTCAACAGCCTGTCTGTACCGCTCCTTCAGCACATCGATTTCATCAATGGCTGCGATGATGCGGTTTTCGTTTGCCTGCGGATTGTGGGGACCTTTCGGCATATCCGAGAGGACGGGACTGCCAACAGAGGACATTCTGTCATGGACGGTATCGATTTCCTCATCGGTGTGGTCAATGATGTACTGCATACTGCCGTAATCCTTCAGCGCATTGATGGCGGCGCTGCGCTTGTCCAAATAGTGCCAAATAATATTCATATTCGTACCTCCGATATTTTGTGATCCTCGGATTGGCACGGATTTTCATAGCTTGTCTCAGATTTTCAAGTCCGCTGTTACGGCATCGATCAGTGCCGTCTGCGTATGCTCCTTTTGGGAGAGGGCTTTCATGATGCGCTCGTCAATGGTGCCCTTGGTGATGATGTGCTGCACCACTACGGTTTCGGATGTCTGTCCCTGCCGCCATAGGCGAGCCACGGTCTGCTGATATAGTTCCAATGACCAGGTAAGACCGAACCACACGAGGGTGGAGCCGCCGGACTGAAGATTCAGACCGTGTCCTGCGGATGCGGGGTGAATCAGTGCAGCGGGGATCTCGCCAGCGTTCCATCTGCGGATACTGTCGGAAGTGTCCAGGCGGGAAAATGGGATGTGCAGCTTTTTTAGCCGCTCGGATATACGGGTGAGGTCGTGCTTGAACCAGTAAGCCACCAGAACCGGCTTTCCGTTCGCAGACTCGATAATGTCCTCCAAGGCGTCCAGCTTTCGGTCATGGATTTGAATGACCTCGCCGTTATCATCGTAAATCGCACCGTTTGCCATCTGCGACAATTTGCCGGAGAGGGATGCAGCATTGGCGGCGGTGATTTCGGCATCTCCGAGGGACAGCACCAGTTCCTGCTTCAAATCGGTGTATTTTTGCTTTTCCTTATCGGAAAGACGGACGGCGTATTCGCTGCTGACCAGTTTCGGCATTTTCAGATGGTCGGCGGCTTTCATGGAGATGGTGATATCGGATATCTGCTTATAAATGGCATCCTCCGCATATGGCAGCGGCTTGTAGCTGTAGATGATTTGCCCGTTGCGCTTGTCCGGCTGAAAGTAGTCGGTGCGGTATCTGGTGATGAAGCGTCCCAGCCGCTGACCCATATCCAGGATGCGGAACTCTGCCCACAGATCCATCAGACCGTTGGAAGCAGGAGTGCCGGTTAGCCCTACGATGCGGTTTACCTTGGGCCTGACCTTCAGCATTGCTTTGAACCGCTTTGTGTTGTGGTTCTTGAAAGAGGACAGCTCGTCTATCACGATCATGTCGAAGATAAACGGAATGCCGCTTTCCTCAACAAGCCACTGGACATTCTCACGGTTGATGATGTAAATGTCAGCCGGTCGCATCAGGGCAGCTTTGCGCTCCGCTTCGGTGCCGACAGCCAGGGAGCAGACGAGGTTCTGCAGGTGATCCCACTTATCTACTTCCGCTGTCCATGTGTCCCGTGCCACACGCAGCGGTGCGATGACCAACACCCGATGCACCTCGAAACTGTCAAACAGCAGGTCGTTGATTGCCGTGAGGGTGATGCTCGTTTTTCCAAGTCCCATGTCTAAAAATACGGTGGCAACGGGATGTGTCTCAATGTAATCCACGGCATAGGTCTGGTAATCATGTGGACTGTATTTCATCAAGGATACCTCCGATCTGCTCCTCGGCATCCAGAACACATACTGGAAAACCGAGTCTGCGCAGTAATTTGTGCCGCGAAAGCTGAAGTGGGCGGGGCTTTTCACCGGGAGCCTTTACTTCTACAAAGGAAAAATGGCAACCAGGCAGAAGAACGATTCGGTCGGGCATCCCATCATATCCGGGAGACACGAACTTCGGACAGATGCCGCCCCGCTTCTTAACCATCAGCGTTAATTTTTGCTCGATTGCTTTTTCTCTCATAATGCTTTCTCCATTCTTTTTTGCTATGTGCAAGGTGTATCAATGTCATTTACTAAACTCTTTCTTATGGCTTTTTCTTGAAATTTTCCCTTAAGAGACTTTTTGTAATAGACCTTGATACACCTTGTCATAGCCCCAGTTAACTCAGAAAATCCTCAAAGGCACCGTCATCCGTTTTCAGCTTCAGACCCTTAAAATAACGCTTGCGGTTCAGCACCAAACGCTCAAAGCCCGCATTCTCCAAGGCAAGGTAGAAATCTGCGGTGTTACGCACATACTCGTTGCAATCAAGGCAGTAGTTGCGGTATGCCTGGTAAAGGGTACCGGAACTCTCCTTCAGACCGTCACCGACTTCGCACTTTTCAGCCAGGAAGTTGCCGAACCAGTCATTCTGGCTACGGTAGTCATCAATGGCTTTCTGCACGATAGCGGGAACAGGAAATTTGTAGTCTTGATCAATGACCTTCTTGGCCCCCTCGATAATCCAGGCAAGAATGCTCTCGGCAGCGTTCTGATACAGGTAGTCGCCGTAATTTTTGATGTCGCTCTTGCCCTCAATCTTGGCATTGAACGGGATAACGATAAGGCGGCGCCAGGTACCGTCATCCGAAGCACTTACTCTGGGCAGATGGTTGGTATACAGCACCAGGCTGTGGCTGGGAGAGAAGCTGAAGGGGTCCTTGTACTTCTTTTCCGCAAAAATGTCATCCACGGAGCAGAGCTGCTTCACGGTGGAATCGTTCAGCCGTGCACCTTCCTGCATTTCGGCAGCAATGAGCAGACGCTTGCCCTTGACCTCAGCCATTTCCGGCTTCACATTGCGGCGGCATCCGAAGGTCAACGTGTCGGCAGAGATATTGCCGCTGTACAGGCCGAGAACACGGGATACGGAGTTCCAAAAGGTAGACTTGCCGTTGCGACCACAGCCGTATGCAATGATGAGGGCTTCGACCTCGACCTTGCCAACGGCGGCGAGACCGCAGATCATCTGCACATAGTCGATGAGTTCCCGATCGCCGCAGAAAATGGTGTTCAGGCAGTCGAGCCAGATCTGCTTGCCACGGTCACCGGGAGAAACAGTTGTAGTCTTGGTGATGAAGTCCTCCGGCGAATGTTCCCGTGCACCCGCCATACCGAGACGCAAGTCATAGATTGCATCCGGGGTACAGAGCAAGTAAGGGTTGGCATCCAAATCCTGCGGGGTGATCTCCAACATGGGGCGGGACTCTTTCAGTGTTGCAGTGATGTTCTTGGATGCACGTCGTTGAATGACATAGGACTGATATGCTTTTGCGGCGATAAAGGTTTTATAGGCTTCCATCTGCTCCTCGCTCATCATGCCCTCGGCCTTGGCTTTGCTGTTGCTGTCCAGAATATCCTGTGCGCCGCAAGCCTTGAGAGCAGTAAGAGCGGCAAGCATATCCGCAGATGCTTCTTTCAGCTGACGGCGGGTCAGTTCGTGGGCAACAGCCTGGGAGCCAGGTTCGGTTTCCTGCCAATAACGGCCGTTGTAACGGATGTAGTGGGTCGCCGGAGAATACCGCAGTTCCCCAGAGAAGTGCTTTGCCAGCACCTCTGCCTGCCCGACATCGGAGAAATCATCCGGTTTATAGGATGCGTCATCGTTATACAGTTCGGGAGGAACATATCCGTCCTGCTGCTGAACCTTAGCATAGAACTTCTGGGCAGAATGCCAGATGTTCATTAGTTCTTGCTGTTCCAGAGGCGGGGTGCATTTATCCGCTTCTTCTATAAAGCAGGTGAATGCTTCTTCACTGTCTCCGTATTTCTTGATGACGCGACCGGCAAAGCGGGACATGGTAGCATTACGGCTGCCTTCGGGAATGACCTGTGTACCGCCGTGGGAACCGCTGGGCATATCCGCATCAAAATCCGCTGTGGACAGATACTCACTTAAGGTCATCTCACCAGGGTACAGTTCGACCTCTGGATTCGCCGTTCCGAAGAAGAAACGGGCGGCATCCAGAGCTTTTGTGTCAAAGTACGGAAAGCTGGTATTGACCAGTTTTTTCATTTCGCTGTAGGCGGCAGCATCCGTCATGTATTCAATGGGAAACAGCACATGGAACTTGGGACGAGCGGGTTTACCGTTTTTCTCGCGCATATGAAAGCGACTATAGTGAACGGCAAAGGTAATGCTGGGAAAAGCCGCCTGGACATCAGCCGGAGTGACCCAATCGGCAGGGTTCTCGGAGTGATCGTTGTCGCAGTCCACGGGAAGGCAGTCCGAGCCGAGAAAATTATCCCCGTTGCGGTAATGGTTCATGTACTCGGCGCAGACATAGTCGCGGCTGACCGCATCCGCAAAGTTAGCAGAGTCGGTCACCTCGAACTTGTGGGGATAGGAGCAATTGCTTGGGGCGTTGATGAAATCCGCACTATACAGAGTGAACATCAGTCATGCACCTCCTTGGTACCGTCCTCCAGGGCTTTTGTGATAAACTTGAGCGCGCAGATCATGGTCTCCAGTTCACAGTCGCCGCCGAGGAAAAGTTCAAAACCCTCGTCACCATCACGTCCCAGCGGGTTGATGCGAATATCGGTAGAACCCATATCCTCAATGCGGATGTAGGTGCGGCTGCCGTGACCGCTGTCACCACCCTGGAATCCGTTGGTACCTGCTTCGACTTCCAGGACATTGGCACTATAAATTTCTCTGGTGTAGGTGGTGATTTCCTTACCGTACACTTTTCTGGTTCCTTCAGTTATTGCAAACATGGTGTACCTCCTCGCAGGTTTCAGTAAAATAGCGCAAGCGGTAATTTTTCCACTTAGCACGGTTGATTTCTGCTTCCATTCCGGCAGAGATGCGACTGTCAAACACCCAGACTTCGGAGCATTTGCTCATGAGGGCGTTTCCGAAGAACAAACCAAGCTGCCGTTCCTTGGGGTTGGCGTCATTCAGGAATTGCGGAAACAGCAGATGCGGTGCTATGGGGATATAGCCCTTTTCCACCGCAAAGTGGCTGTATTCCTGCGCAGCCTTGACGTTCTTCTCGATCTCTCCGGCGTAGGGAGAGCAGATATACACGATAGGCCGAAATGCACGAAGCGCCCGTTCCTCTTTTTCTACAGTGGACATGGCTTCGTATGCGGTAGGGTCGTAATAACCCTCGCTGTTGAATTTATCTACACTCATACAGGACTCCTTTCACGATGGGCTTCACAGCCATCTCTACTACCCACTGGAGGTGAAGCTCCATTTTGAACAGAAAAACATCAATCTTTTTTATAAAAATCTGTTTCATAGCCATCGGCGCGAAGCTGCAGCCCTTTTGACCAGGGTGGGGTTCTGCCCATCTGGTCGCAGACTGTCTGCATAGACATTCGCCGATCTGCTTCGATGACCACTTCATCGTGGATGTGCATCACAATGGAACAGCAGCGGAGTGTGTTCATGGCATAACAAAGAATGTCACGGGCAGTGGCCTGGACGATATTTTCCACGAACTTGGGACCATAGCTATCGAGCCGCTCCCATTTCTTTGTGCCGCCGACGCCTTCGTAGGTGATACAATCGCCGCCGAACTTGTTAGTGCCAACCTTGGGCTTTACATAGGAAAGCTGCCTACCGGACGGAAGGGTGATAAAGAGCATCCCGCTCTTGCAGGAGAACTCAATGCCGTGGGTTTCATTGGTGTGCTTATAGCGCACAGTCTCCATTGCCGCACGGTCAACATCCCACCACAGTTTTGTGATGTTGGGGTTGGCCTGCCGCCACGCATCCACCAGAGATGGCAGTTCCTCCTCGAAAAGCCCCATATCCAGAGCGCCCATTGCTTTCAAAGCGCCGACCGATCCGCCGTAGCCGAGAGCCAATTCTGCGATTTTGCCTTTCTGCCGGAAATGTCCGTTGATGCCGTGCTTTTCCACAGGAACACCAAACATCTGGGAAGCGAAAGCACAGTAGATGTCTTTTCCATCGGCAAAAACCTTCTGCCGCCATTTCTCTCCGGCAAGCCACGCAATTACACGGGCTTCAATAGCAGAAAAGTCCGCCACAATCAGCTTTCGGTCACCCTGGGGGACGAATGCAGTGCGGATTAGTTGGGACAGCGTGTCCGGCACATCCTCGTAGAGCATCTTCACGGCGTCAAAATCACCACAACGGACAAGGTCACGGGCTTCGGCAAGGTCATCCAAATGGTTCTGCGGCAGGTTCTGCATCTGAATAATGCGTCCAGCCCATCGACCTGTGCGGTTGGCACCGTAAAACTGGAACATACCTCTGGCGCGATCATCGGCGCAGACCGCAGTCTCCATCGCCTGGTATTTCTTTACCGAGGACTTTGCAAGCTGCTGACGGAGGGTTAACACCTTCTGTAATTCCGGCGGTGCAGTTTTCAGCATTTCCGCCACAGCTTTTTTGCCGAGGGTATCGGTTTCCATACCGTTGTCCGAAAGCCACTGCTTCATCTGCTGCACGGAGTTGGGATTCTCCAAAGCGGTCAGTTCCTTCATTGCCTGTGTCAGTTCGGAGCGAGATCTGCCGTCCATTTGAATGGCCTGCTGCACCAGTTCCATATCCAGGGCAACACCACGGTCATTGATTTCTTGGTCAATGTGGTATTCGTCCCACACGCTGTCCGGCACTGGATACTTGGCAAGCCGAGCCTGAATGGACATCTCTGTTTCCACATCACGAATGTTGTATTTTTTGAAAGCCAGCCACTTATCTGGGGCATGAGCCGGAAGGTTGCGGGTACGCTGTCCGTTTGACTTGGTAGGCACACAGGGCTGACAGAAATATTTTATGAGGTCTTTGCCTTCGGACAGTTTCTGCTTTTCAAGCCCAAGTACCGAACCGACACCTTCCAGAGAAAGCGGCAACCCCATTGTTGCAGCCCACACCATAGAACACTTCCAGGAATCCGGCTCCAAGTAGTCGCCAGTGGAATAGCCCAAATGCCGCGACAGGCAGATGCGTTCAAAGTTGGCATTGAAAGCCCACTTGGTTACGGAATCATTCTCCAGAGCGGCGACAATATCAGTGGGGATCTGTTCTCCGCAGGCGAGGTCGACCAGTTGCACGGGACCGCCGTCCACACTGTAAGAAAACAGCAGTATTTCAAATACGGGAGACTCTACATAGCGATACACGCCAGTTTTTGCAAGGGGCTGATCGCTGTAGGTCTCGATATCGATTGAGAGAGTTTTCATATCATTGTCCTTTCAACGGAAATAAGGGCGGCAGAGAATGCTCCTCGCCGCCCCATTGGTACGTTAGTCCACCTTTGTGGCGGATTCCTTGGTTTCCTTGGATTCCTTGTGCTTACGGATCTTGTCCTTCACCCAACTCGCCGCAGATGCAATGATAACGATGATTTCAGCGATAAACACGCCGGTCATGGCTCCGAAGCAGGTATAAAGCATCAGTTCCTGAAATTCAGTCATGGTCGCACCTCCATTAAGCCAGGAAATCGTCATCCGCATCGGTTGCGAAGTCGGACTCGGCGCTTGCCTTACCACCCAGGGGTTCACCGGCACGGATGAGCTGCAGGTTGTTCAGACCACAGGCGATACCCTTGTTGCCGTTGGAGTTGAAGGCATACAGATTGATGCTTGCACGGCCATACACGCCGGAGTAGACCTCGGAGCGGGTCAGCACGGGATTACGGTCAGCGTCCACGATGCCGGGAGCGGTAGCGGAGTTGGCGTTGATGAAGTAGGCATTGGCATAGGCGGAATCGTCCGGGCGTTCAATGTCTCCATCGCGGAGCGGGGTCTTAATGGCAGACAGAGGAGGTGCGCTCTTGCCGTTGCCCTTCAGCTTAGCCTGTCCCTCCTGGTAGGCAGCTTCGATTGCCGCCTTGATCTTTGCGACCGTCTTTGTGTCGGACTTGGGAATGATGAGGCTGACGCTGTATTTCGGCGTGCCGCCGTTGATGCTCTTAGGCTCCCAGACATTGGCGTAAGACCAACGGGTGTCGGGACCGGTGATGACTTTCATAGGGTTATTGACTCTGTTTGTGTTGGTAGACATATTAAAATCCCTCCATAAAATCTGATTTTGCGGTGTTCATTGCCGGACGTTTATCGCTCTCCGGCACGAGTGTGGGTTTGCCTTGCGGCTTTTCAATGTAGGGAGCAAGAAGCTCCTCAAAGCGGGATTTGCCGAGCAGTTTCTGCATGGCGGTGATGCCGAGCACCTTGCGCTCATAGGGGTCAAAGCCTGCGCTTTCAACAGCGGCGGCAACAACGGCATCGTTGGTGTATTTGCGGTTGGAACGGCCTTCGACCAATTTCCACCCGTTCCAGTCCTTACCGCTGATAGCCTGCTGAAGGGCATATTCCTTCACATCGGCTGCCCAAGCGGTCAATGCATCGACCTTTCCGAGAATGTCGGCAATCTCATCGTCGTCAAGGCGCGCCGGTTTCTCAAAGTCGTACCGTGCAAGAGCGAGGTTGGCTTCGGCGCGCTCTCTGCATTCAGCCTTTGCCTTGCAGAAGCGACACCACTCGCCGCAGTGGAAGTCGCCTTGACCCTTGTAAGCCAGTTTCGCTTTCTGGGTAAGTTCGGTGTCTGCCCATTCGAGCAGATTGGCTCTTTCCATCTCGTACACGCTGACATTGGACTTTCGGGGTTGGAAGATGGTCATGCGTACGGTATCAAGTCGTAGATGCCGTCGAAGATTTCCAAGGCACCCAGGGCATACAGCATCATCTGCGGATTCTGCTCCGCACTGACCTCGACCCCTTTTCCGTGTTTGTAATCGCAGATATTAAGCGTGCCATCGGCAATGAGGATGCAGTCGGCCGTTCCGAAACCGTCCTGCACCCAGCGGGAGAAATCCACCCGCTGTTCGATCATGACCACAGGGTCGGAGCAGGTCTGCTTTGCGGTTTCAAGAAGTTCTGCCACATAGGCGGCATATCCGGCGGCGCATTCCTCCATCTCCTCGTTGTACCAGGAGAGATTTTCGATGGGGTCTTCCGTAGAAATGCCCAGAGCCTGCTTGAGTCGAAACTCGCAAAGGGTGTGGGCATCGGTGCCTTCGGCGGCATAATCACTGCCTTTATCCTCATAGTTCTCGCAGAGCCGAGCGGAAGGCGGACAGTTGATCCACCGTTCGGAAGAGGATGCTGACAGAACAGCGTGTTTATTTGCCATCGGTCAGCACCTCCGCATCGGCAAGCAATGCCTTGTAGTGAGCGGGGTCGATCTGGGACAGCTTGGCGGCACCGTACTTCTGGAGCAGGGAGCGAATCTCGGCTGTATGACCCTGGCGGGACTTATCTGCGAGAACGGCTCTGACCTGTTCTAAAGTCAGTGCGGGTTCGGCGGGAGCAGTCGGCTCTGCATCTCCTGCACTGCTGAACATCTCTGCAAGCCAGTTGGCGATGTCGTTAATAGCGGCAGCAGCATTGCGCAGCTCTTCGATGGGCGCAGCCATATCGCTCATTTTGCTCATCCTGTTTTCCTCCTTCCGTAGATTGACTTTGGATCAGCGCCAGCTTCATAGCCAGTCGCCTGGACACCACGCTGATGGCCGTGAGAACATCAATAAGTTCCTTGTCAGTGCCGGTGCCGTGTTTCTTCTGGGCTTCGTACATTCTGTTCACCTCCTTGGAAGGAGCGGTGTTGTTTTTTGCTCTTTCCACTACCCGCTGGAGGTGAGATGTGCATTTGAACAGAGAAACAAAGAAAAATTTCAAAATAATTCTCCAGTCACCGAAATGATGACTGGAGCAGGTTTCAGATGTAGTCGCTGAGCAGAACACGGAGCCTGTCAAAGGCTTTCTGTTTTCTGTAGTTCACGGCGCTCTGGTTGTTATAGCCCATGATGGAAGCGATGTCCCTCTCGGATTTGCCTTCCATTATCAGTTCGCAGATACGGCGACCTTCGGGGTCGAGTTCCTGCAACTTCTGATACAGGGCGCAGAGAAGCTCACGATCCTCCATGATGGACTGCGCGTTGGGGGCATCGTCCGGCAGGTCATCCGCCCAGCTTTTCTGGTTGCCCTCGCCGTCCTCAACCGTGTAATCCAGAGAGAGATTGTCTCCGGCGGCTCGGAACTCACAGCCAAGGCAGTCGCCATCGCACATCCAGGTCTTGGACTTGGGACACATACACTGACCGTGTGCCTGGGCGCGCTTGCGGGTAGCCCAAATATCACGGTAGTAGGCGTAATACTGCTCTTCGGTTACTTCCACCCATGTCTTGAGACGGTGGATGTAGACTTTGTACTCACGGGTTGACTTCTGATTTTCATTGGTTTTCATTAAAAATTCCTCCGTTTTCGGTGATCCCGAAACGGAGGAACGTCTGATAATTTATATGCAAAACAAAAAATCGGTGAAAAGCATACAAATCGAACGGAATCTCCGTTTCGGTTTGCATCCTTTCCACCGATGGTCAGGTTGCAGTTAGCAAAAGCTATTATGTTTTTGGCTCAGAAAATGTGAAATAAATATTTGCAAAAGCAGATATTATATTTACTTTTTCTAAAAAGTGTGGTACAATAGAAAGTGGGATACGATTTCTTACTTCTGACCACGCTTATATTATAGCATTGAGGAAGTGAAAAATCATCAGTTTACGCAGTCAAAGTGGTTCCTATAAAGTTACCCTAAAGTTTGCATTTTGGAGGTGAGCATCTTGCGTGAGCTTGTATTAGCAACAGTTTTAGCTGAAATTAAGAATACGTTCAAAGATGACATCGATGACCCGAATCTGATCGAGCTTCTTTATGGTGCTGTAACTGAGCCACTGGGGTTGCCTCGTGTTACCGTTTCAAAAGGAACCGCAAGCCTTATTATAAATCGTCAGCCAAAGGGTAAACCACATAAGGTTATCAGAAACAATTCTCAGAACGACAGAGTAAAGACTTCGATTGGTACATACTTTGAGAATAACGTAATCAAACACTTTTTTCCGAGTATGGAAGATGAAGTCATTTTCCATTTGAGAGGAGTTATTAAGGACGATCCTAATATATCGGATGCGAAAAGACATGAGTTGTAGCAACTTGGAAAAAAGAAACTTTCGCTGAATTTCTTGGACAAGTTTACCTTTATTCCCTGACTCGCGATAATGTGCTGACTCTTGAAGCGAAGCAAGTGCTGGAGCGGGAGTTGGAGGATTACAAGAAGAATCCATTGCAGACGATTGATGTACCGGATAGCATTATTAATGAAGAACGAGCATATGCGGCTGCGCTGGCGGAAATTTACGTGCAGGAGCTTGGCGATGTATCCTTTACAATTGAAAGAATTTCAGAACATGAAGTGCAGGCTAAGCATCTGGCAGAACAGCGCAGATATTATTTTGCAGCTGAAGCTGTCAGAAGAGGAACCCGTGACATTTACAAACAGGAAGACCAATTTGATGTGTTAAAAGAGGAAATACATGAAGGAGTCAAGGAGGTCTGGGAAGAACAGTATACCGGAGGTTTAGCGAGACTACGCAATGTTCTAAAACAGGCCGGAGCGACACAGCCGCAGAGATGCTGGCTCTATCGCGATACAGACTGGCTTGGACTTCCACAGAAAAAAGGAGTCTGTCATTTTCTTGTGAATGATGGCAGTATTGAAGGTTGGGTGAGAGATGATGACGAAAAATCCGTTTAATAGCATATTTGAAAATTCGCTGCGTCTGCTCATCCTGCTTGATATCTATGATATGCCGCAGACTGTGGACATGTTGTATGCTGTTGATTTCATGACTGTTTATGGCAGATCTTTCGGAATCACAGAAACTAATTTAAATGGGGATAATGAATATCGCTTCAGTGAGTTTGCTTCCAGACGAGAGCTTGTAAGGGCTGCGTTAAAAGAGATGGTACTGAATGGTACAGCTCAGGCGGTCGTTTATAAGAATGGATTGGCATATATCATCACACCGGAAGGTGAAGATTACTGCAGTTCATTAGCGAGCGAGTATGTCAAGGAATATAGAAATAATGCAAAAGCGGTTATTAATCGCGTAGCTGGTTGGACAGAACGGTCCATTATATCAGCCATCAACAAAAAATCAGCGGAAGCGCTGAGGAAAGGAGTTGCAAAATGAGTAGATTTTATATTTCACAAATTGCCGCTTCCGGTGACTCCGTAAAATTCTCTACTGTTGATTTTAAAGACGGAATCAATGAACACGATTATGTTGTTAAATCTAATGAAGTATTTAGAGGAGGACGGAAAGTTTGCACTGCATCTATTGGTGTTAGACTCACCGATACTTTCTTTGAAGGAAAAGAAGCACAATATTTCCGAAAAGGAAAAAGCTACAACTGGAATGAAAACAGCACTGTTCAAGTGTATGATCGAAAATTGTGGAGAAAACCAGATAATCATTGCTGAGAACGAATTGCCTGCTGACGTGGATTATAGCACCGTGAATATGCTTACATTCACTCAAGAAGACAATGCTGGTGAGCGCTATGGTTTTTTACAGAGCGTTAGAAACTAATAATTAGGAACTGTGAGTTGATAAAGGAGCAACAGCAATGGCAAAAACAATTAGCTATGACAAGCTATGGAAACTCTTAATTGATAAGAAATGGAACCGTACAGATTTAAAAGAAAAAAGTGGTATTAGCACGGCCTCGCTCGCTAAGTTGGGCAAAGGCGAAAACCTGACGACTGCAGTCTTATTAAAAATCTGTACAGCGTTAGATTGTAATATTAGCGACATTATGGATGTCGTGGAAGATGACAATCAGAACTGAGTCCAGAAAATGGGACAGCGAAAGGATTAGAATAAAATGGGCGATATAATTTTGTACCGTCAGTTTTCGTTGCAGAAAGAGACAGGACTACTTAATGTCTACTGACCAATTCCAAAGTCCTAGAAACACATGACTTTTTCCATGCTTTATGGTATAACAGGTGCAAGGGAAACGGCGAAAATCAGCAAAAAGCCGTGCACTTGGAGGGGTAGTCGTGTATCGTTACAGTAATGGACAGATCAGTTTGACAGATTTTGAGCAGCCCATGGGCATGAAGCTTCGGGAAGATAATCGGTGGGTCAAGAAGGCCCAGCTCATCCCCTGGTCAAGGATTGAGGAGCGTTATGCGGCACTGTTTCCCTCTAAAACGGGGAATGTGGCAAAGCCCCTGCGTCTGGCTTTGGGGGCCCTTCTCATCCAGCAGGAGTATGATTACTCCGATGAAGAAATCGTGTTGCAGATCCAGGAGAACCCGTATCTGCAATATTTCTGCGGATACAGCGGTTTTGACGATAGCAAACCGCCCTTTGATTCCTCGTCCATGGTGCATTTCCGCAAGCGGATCACGCTGGAAATTTTAGGTGAAATCAATGAAATGATTATTCAGAAAGCACAACCGGACGAGGATAATGGCAACGACAACGATGAAAACGGTGGAACAATGATCGTGGATGCAACCTGTGCCCCATCTCAGATTCGTTATCCACAGGATGTCTCCCTCTTGAACGAAGCCCGAGAAAACGCAGAAAAGCTGGTGGATCTGCTTCATGATCCGGCAGACAGCAAGAAGCCCCGCACCTACCGCAAGAGAGCAAGGAAAGATTATCTGAAATATGCCCGCAGCCGCAAGTATACAGCGAAAATGACCCGTAAGTCAATTGGAAAACAGCTGGGATACTTGAGAAGAGATCTGTCTTATGTTGATGCGATGCTCGAACAGGGAAAAACGCTAAAGGATCGAGAAATGCAGAGATTGGAGACGATCCGTAACATTTATCAACAGCAAAAGTACATGTATGACAACAGCACCCATACCGTTCCGAACAGGATCGTAAGCATAAGTCAGCCCTTTGTCCGTCCTATTGTGAGAGGAAAAGCCGGAAAACTGGTAGAATTTGGCATGAAACTCGACATTAGTGTTGTAAATGGTTGGACGAGACTGGAATATCATTCCTTTGATGCCTACAACGAGGCGACCAAGCTGCAAGAAATGATTGAAGCATTTTGCAGGAGAGAGGGGCATTATCCCAGCCGGGTGTTGGCTGATAAAATCTACCGAAATCGGGAGAATCTACGGTACTGCAAAGAGCGAGGCATCCAGCTTTCCGGCCCGGCATTGGGCAGACCGAAAAAGGGAGACATCAGAGACAAAGCGCAGGATTACAAAGATGAGAGCGAAAGAGTGGAAGTAGAGCGAAGGTTCAGTTTGTCAAAGCGGAAATGTGGCATGGGATTGGTTAAGGCAAGATTACAGGAGACTGCCGAACACGTGATTGCCATGATAGCCTTCTCAGAAAAGTATCCTGATAAGGGCTACCTGATTATCGTCGATGAGTTCCTTTCTTATCTGTCTTCCCGTGATGAGAGAGAAATTGTTCTCGACCTTGAGTTCTTCCGTGCTCTCGGTGAAATGTGTTCCAAGTCTAAACTGCGTGTTGTTTTTGGTATGCAGGAGAAGATTTTTGACAATCCTCGCTTCAGCTTTGTTGCTGATACGCTGAAGCATGTTAGTGACCGTTTCACTCAGCTCATCATCACAAAAGAAGCGACTTCTTATGTTGTGTCCGAGCGTATTTTGAAGAAGACACCGGAGCAGAAAGCAATGATCCGCAAGCACCTCGAACAGTTCTGCGGTCTTTATACCAGTATGTCTTCCAGATTGGAGGAGTTCGTGGACCTGTTCCCGATTCATCCTTCTTACATCGAAGTATTTAATAAAATTTATCTGATAAGACTTGGGTTGTGGTGACTTTATTCTAACATACTCAATCGCCTTTTTCTATCCTCTGGTCTCACATCTATTGTAACGCTACAAAAAATATCTCGGTGACCATCAAGATAATATTGTAAGAGATTATAAATTATGGTATAATGAACAAAAAATTATTATGCTGCCAGGGCGACGTATATGCTGAATATCGAACGAGCATTCAGAAATGTTTGCGACAGAATAGCGCAGCAAAATGTGCCCGTTGAGGGTTTTGTGGTCATGGATCAAAACGCTGCCGTTCTGTTCCAAAAGCGCTGGACCCAGGACATCCCCCCGTGACATTTATTTAAACACCAAAAGCTTCACGGGTCTTGCCGTCGGTATCTCTGTTTCCATGGGCATTTTATCGTTGGAAGATTCTGTTGCGGACTGCTTCAAAGACGAACTGCCACCGAATGCCTCCCCCGCATTAGAGACAATGAAGCCAAAGCATTTGCTGACCATGTCATCCGGATTCGACCGGGGGGCTTTCGATGTACCCGGATCGCAGAAAAGGTGTCGGATTTCCGGACTATCTGCAATATCTGCTGTCCCGGGAAGTGCATCAGATTCCCGGCACCCAATATTGCTATTCAACGGGAGATTCTGTTTTTGCGGGCCGCATGTGCGAAAAAGCCACGGGAACAGGCCTGCCGCAGTTTTTATATGAGACCTTTTTTGAAAAGGCTGGTATCCAGTTTCCGGTATGGGAGCATTGCCCAATGGGACACGCCTGCGGCGGTTCCGGTATGCACCTGACCCTGACCCTGACCAAAATGATGCTGCCGGGCGTGCTGTACTTAAACGGGGGCGTTTTTCAGTCCCAACAGATTGTGGGTGCGGACTGGGTCCGGTCCGCGACGACCAAACAGATCGACATCGACCCCGGCAATTTCTGGGATGACGGTTACGGATATTTTTTGAAAACCCTCCTTGGCGGCAAGGGTTATCGGGCTAGCGGTGCGTTCGGGCAGGAAACCATCGTAATTCCCGGTGAAAAGATCGTCCTGGGTTTTCAATGCGCTTACGGAACGGATTTCTCTCCTGTCAAGCAGATCGTCCGGGAGGAATTCTTCCCGTGCGCTTCACGTTGTTAAGAGCACAATTATGTCAATTTTTGGAGGATATATGAAAATTTTGTGCCCGATCATGGCATCGGCTGATATCGACGTTCTGGACCCGGAGCAATACGGTGCCGAGTTCTTTTGCGGTTACCTCCCCGAATGGTGGATTAAAAAATACAACGATTCCGATGCGTATCGACTGTTTAAGAACCTGTCCACACCCATCAATAACCGAAACGGCGCGGGAGCCAATATTCCGCGGATTGATGAACTTCGGTCTGCGGTAAACAAATGCCGTCAAAAGAACACGCGTCTTTTTTTAGCGGTAAATGCCAAATATTACCCGGAATATGTGTATGAAGATCTGCGCCGGTACCTGAGGGAAGTATATGATGCCGGCATACGCGATATGATCATCTGCGATATGGGACTGATCAGCTATGTATCCCGTGAATTTCCCGATGTCAAAATAGCGGTCAGCTGCCTGAATCAGATAACCAATTCCCGGGCTGTCGAATTTTACACAGGGTTTTCCGGTGTGGAGCGGATCGTGTTTCCCCGGCATATGTCCAGTGAGGAGATACGGTCCATTGCGCAACATTTTCCGAATCTTGAATTCGAATATTTTATCTTCAGCAACAAATGCCTGTATGACGACGGATACTGCCGGGGTGTTCACGAATTTACGCCCATATGCAAGGACCTTTATTTCGGAGAATATTATCATTGCGGCGGCGTTCCGGTAGGTGACGAACATAAGGAGATTCTTTTGCGAAATGAACATGAATTCCGTCTTTGGACCCGAAGTGAGAGCCGGATCGACCTGAGCGGCTATTGTACCGGCAGTTTTGGTTGCATGGCATGCGCGCTGCTGACCCTGAAGGATGTGCCCAATATCACATCGGTAAAACTCTCCATTCGAGGACACGGCGTGGAAGAACGGCTCCGGCAGGTCAAAATGGCCCGGGCTGTGATCTCCTGCGTGGAAAACAGCGGCGATTACCAACAGATCCAGAGCATTGTGAGCAAATTATACGGAAAGGATACTCTGTGCAAGACAGGCATGTCTTGTATCATGGTTTAGGATTTTTCCATGGATATTGCTGTCTATCTGACCAGTCCCCTTCAGTTTCGGGGCTGTTGCCTATCTGACTATCCGTTTACATTTGGGGATCACCACGCCAATCAGGTGGCTGCCGCGTATCAGAATATGTGTGATATGCTGATCAAAAGAGGGGTACACCGTTTTACTTATCTCTATTTCGGTGCCGAATTCTGTGAATATCTGATTCCTTCCCAGCAAGACTTGGAACAGTATGTGGAGATTTGCAGAGCCAATGACCTGCGGCCTGTTTTTGTGACCCCTGTGGTAACCGACCGTGGCCTTGACCGTTTACGGGAATGCTTCGATCATTTGGATGCTTCGGGTATTCCATATGCCGTTGTTGTCAACGATCTGGGAGTACTGCAACTGCTCTGCTCCCGTCCCCGTGTGCCGGAGCTTATTGCCGGGCGAATCCTTGACAAGACCAGCCACGACTGCCGCATTTCGGAAAACGAGATGGGAGCTTATTACAGCGCTTCCGGCATGCGTTACGCCAGCGAACCCGGAATCCTGTCGGATCACAGTACCGGCATTCTTGCCCCGTTGGGGATCAGCCGGTACGAATTTGACCTACCTAAAACCGGCCTGGATCTGAAGCGCAGCGGCTCCGGCCGGGGCCTGTACTGGCCCTTTCACTATCTGACCACAGGCCGGGTCTGCATGTTCCGCGCCCTTGGTAAAACCGGCAGGGAGAAATTTCTCGTCGGACAAACCTCCTGCGCGGGAAGCTGCAAAGCGCTGGAATTGGAACTGCGCAAACCCATCAACGGCTATTCTTTTGAGCACGGTGTCCGAAAGAATAATCAGTATTTATTCCAAAAGGGAAACACGTTTTTCTACCTTTACGAAAATCCCAATATTGCAGAACAGATCGAACAGTTTGACCGGATCGTTCTGCAACTGCTTTAAAGAGTATTTATGAAATTATATGAATATATCAATGCTTTCCTGAGGGCCTGGGGCTGCAGGCAGGTTTTCGGCGTGCCGGGTTCCCTGATCATGCCCGTATGGCAGAATCTTCCCGATTTGAATTTGACCCTGTGTTCCCACGAGCAGGAAGCAAGCTATGCTGCCAGCGGTTATGCCAAAGCGTCCGGGGAACTGACCGCCGTTCTCACCACCGGATCTCCGGGCGTCACCAACTGCGTGACCGGTATCGCGGGAGCCAATATGGATTCCGTGCCCATTATTTACATATCCGGCAAAACAGACCGGCGTCTGCAGGATACCGGTATGCGTCAGGAAGAAGGCCACAGAAACCGGAATTTTGAATCCGTTGACTTAATGGAACCCATTACAAAACAGAGCATCCAGATCACGGATATCACAACGGCTGCGGAACAATTCCGCCTTTGCTGCGAAACTGCCGTAACCGGCAGGGCCGGCTGCGTCCATGTTTGTATTCCCCTGGATCTGCAGCGTATGGAACTGCCGCCGCAAGCCCTTCCCGAAAGGGCCGTGCCCTCACCGGCCCCCGTTCCCGATATGCCGGTTTGCGGCAAGCCGCTGATCATCATGGGCTGGGGCTGCTACATGTCAAAAGCCGCCGACGCGGTATATGAACTGGCGCGGCGGATCAACTCCCCCGTTTTGGTCACCTCCAAGGCTTACTGCTGCATCCGCCAGGAGGAAGCATGTTATTTGGGAAAATTGGGGTACGGATATAATCCGCGTCTGGAACATTTCCTGGCGGAGTACGGTGCCACCGATGTGCTGGCATTCGGCTGCTCCATGAGCAGAAAAGATATCAGTCCGTCCTGTGCCGCGATCGTGGCTAACGCATCCGTTCATGTTTTCACCCAGGAAAGTGACGATGTCAGGACCCGGTTCCCATCCGCGCTACCCCACGAAACAGAGGATCTTGCCGGAATGCTGCGGCATTGGCTCCGCCATATGCCGGAAACAGAAATCGACCCTGCGTTGCTCCGCCGGATCGCCCTGTGCAAAGCGGAACAGGAGCATTATTTCAGATCCGTCATGGAAAAGTCCGATACCATGGCCATGGCATTTGACGCCATCGGGAAACTGGGAAACTGCATCACCGTAACAGCCGACGCGGGCAACAATCTTTTGAATGCCGCTGTGCTTTGTACGCCCAACGAAATCGGCGGGATGTTTTTAAATGACGGCATCCGCTCCATGGGCAGCGGGATCTGCGAAACCGTCGGCATGGCCATGGCCGATCCGAACAGGTACTATATCGCCGCCGTCGGCGACGGTGGCATGCTGATGAACGGCAATGTGATGTATCTGGCCAGGAAGCTGGGGCTTCCCATCGCTTTTGTCGTGATGAACAACAGATCTTTGGGAAGAGTCCGGGTCGGTCAGAGCACCATGGGGCATTTTATCGGCAGCGATCTTGGAAACGTGGATTTTGTGCTTTATGCCCGTGCCTTTGGTCTTGAAGCATTCCGAACAGAGGATGTCAATGAATTGACGCTTTTACTGAGCCGTGCCGCCGAGAAAAAAGAGCCTATCCTTCTGGAGCTTTTGACAGATAAAGACGAAGTGCCGCTGAAGCTGAAACTTGAGGGGGTGTACTGAGTGAAAAAAATGCTCATTACCGGTACCACACAGGGCATCGGAAAAGAAATGTACGAACGGTTCAAAGACTGTTACGACGTCACCACCATTAACCGCCGCCCATTTCCCGGCAACAACATCATATGCGACCTGTCGGATGTGGCACAGGTGCGGCAGCTTTGCGCCGCTCTGGAAAAGGAACCTTTTGACATTCTGATCAACAACGCCGGCGGCGTCGAGCCTGTCCTCTTTCAGGACATGCAGGCAGACTTTCTGGTGAAATGCACCAACCTGAATTACCATGCGCCGGTTTTGCTGATGCAGGCCCTGATGGATGGCATGCGCCGGAGAAATTACGGCAGAGTGGTCAACATTTCCTCCATTGCTTCCAAATCACCCCGGACGCTGATCCCCCATTACGGGGCGGCAAAAGCGGCCCTTGAAGCCTTTTCCAAAAGCATGGCTGTTTACTACAGCAACTGCCAGGTCACAGTCAACTGCATCTGCCCCGGCGGTGTGGACACGGATGTCAGCCTGCTGAACCGGGAACGGATGGCCCAGCTTCAGGGAAAGCAGCCGGAATATTACAACCAGGCCATGTCCGGCGGAAACGGATTGGGACGCATGGTCAGCAAGCAGGAAGTGACCGATTTGGCCGAATTTCTGATTTCTGACCATGCCGCGGCCATTTCCGGCCAAACCATCAATATATGCGGAACCAAGGAGGTACACGGATGACAGAAGATCTGCTGAAAGAATACATCCGCAGTTCCTGGCAGTTACTGCAGGATCACCCCCAGGCCGGAAGATATTTCCACGAACTGACGAACCGGGACAACAGTCCTGTGGTAGTCCACCGCCACACCAATCAGCTTACTTATGTCCTCAGCGGATCAGGGAAAGCCTACTTAAACGGTGCGGAACAGCCGATCGCTGAAGGTTCCGCTTTGTTCGTGCCTGCCGGGACAACGCACCGCTTTGTGACAGATGAAAAAATGAAACTGTTTCACATCCACATTCCGGATGACGGGAGAGAAACGGACAGACAAATCGTAGAGGGGGATGACTATGAACGTTATGTCCCCGAATAAGACCGTTGTCATCACAGGCGCGGCCTCCGGCATTGGAAAGGCGGCCGCTCTGAAATACCACGAAAAAGGTTATCAGGTGATCGGCCTGGACCGGCACCCTGCCGACGCCCCTTACCCCATCCTGTACTGCGATATCGTGCAGGATGAGTCGGTCCGGCTGGCCTTTGAGCAAATCCGGCAGTGCTGGGGCAGCATCCATTATCTGATCAACTGCGCAGGCGTCTTTTTCTCCGGAAACCGCGCGCCCATTGAACAAATGGATCTGGAGGATTGGAACAATGTCCTACAGATCAATCTGACCGGCACGATGCTGGTCACAAAGAACGCGATCCCTTTGCTAAAAGAAGCATCGGGAGACCGTGGGATCGTCAATGTGTCCTCTGATCAGGCAACATACCCGAGAAGCAGAAACGGCGCCTATGCCGTTTCAAAAAGCGGCATCGAGTGTCTGACCCGTCTGTGCGCCACGGAACTGCTGAATGACAAGATCCGCGTAAACGCGGTGGCGCCGGCATCCGTGCGGTCCAACTTCATTTCGGAACTGGCCGGCAGTCAGGAAAAAATGGACGCAATGTACCGCAAGCAGGACGAAAACATGCCTCTAGGCTTGATCGAAGCAGAAGAAATTGCCGAAACCATCCTGTTTTTGGGTTCGGAATCGGCCACTAAAATAACAGGACAGATCCTGTCTGTAGACAGCGGATCATATTTGAAAGGATGAGTGAGCAATGAGTAACTACAGCAAAGAATTTGTGATGGATCATTACGAGGATCATACCAGCTTCAAACTGACCGAGGATATGGTCAGCGAAGACTTTGAATTGGTGGTGGGCAGCATCGACGTCTCCCTTACCACCCGCTGCAATCTGAAGTGCAAGAACTGCGGCAGCCTGATGCCTTTCTATGCCCATCCGAAAGATGTGGAACTGGATACGATCATCAAGTCCCTGGACCGCTTCTTCAGCTGCGTTGACCGTGTGGTGCGCATCAACGTCATCGGCGGTGAACCTTTCCTGTATCCCCACCTGGCAGAAGTGATCGACTATCTGAATCACAGAGACGAAGTTGTCCGCGTCGTTTTCCCCACCAACGGTACGGTGGTGCCCAGCAATGAGCGGCTGTACGAAGTGCTGAAGCATCCGAAGAACCACGTCCGCATCAGCCACTACGAAGCCTACGACAAAAAATCCGGCAAAATGCTGGAGAAGCTGGAAGCCGAGGGGATCGACCACTCCGTCAAGCAGTTTGGTGCGGATGAGTACCTGTGGTATGACTTCGGCGGTTTCGAACCCAGAAACAGAACCCCGGAGGAAGTTGAAGCCCAGTATGCCAACTGCGCCGTGGAGTGGTACAGCCTTTACCGCGGCAGACTCTATCCCTGCCCCCGCGCGGCTCACGCCATCGATCTGGGATTCATTGAACCCGAGGGCAACTATGTCGACTGTCTGGACGAGAATATTTCTCTGGAGGAACTGAAAGTACAGCTCCAGCACTTCGTTTATGACCGCAAGTACCATCCCGCATGCTGGCATTGTGACCGTGGAACCGGAAAATGCCCCATCGTCCCGGTAGCGGAACAGATCAAAGATTAAGCATATGCCGGATCATCAGCTTGTATATGACCGGTTGGTGGATGACGAAAGCAGAATATACTTTGATGCCAGAAAATCCCACCTGACCGATCCCAGCCTGACCCGTTTTTATTCCATCATCCGAAAAGCGGGGATTTCTTACCGATTCCGGGAGCTGCCGCAGCCGGGATGCCGTGGCTTCGTTCTTTGGGGTGAGACGGATGACCGGTTCGCTTACCACACCCTTTTGCTGCAGGATGCCGGTTACCGTGTAGCCGGCGCCGATACATCCCCGGAAGAATGTTCGCGCCTGGTCCATGACTGCGGTTATGCTGTTATGGTACCCCGTGAATTTCGTGACACGGTTCCCCGGCAGATCCCGGAAGACAAGATCATCTGCCTGGAGGACCATCTGGTAGGCCGGTGCGGCTGGCAATATTTTGATTATTTCAAGCCCCAGCCCGGCGAATGCTTCCTGGACGGCGGCGCGTTGGACGGAAACACCACGGTTCAGTTCATCGAATGGTGCGGCGGACAGTATGAAAGCATCTATGCCTTTGAGCCAAATCCTCTGCAAATAGAGCTGTGCCGTGACAATTTGCGCCAAATTGGAGACCCCAGCATCCGCTTTTTTGACCAGGCCCTCTGGGATCAGGACGAAACGCTTTCATTTGAAGCCTACCCGCAGTCCAAATGGGGCGCCCATATTTCCGGCAGCGGGCAGTATTCCGTCCCAGCGGTTGCGGCAGATCCCCTTTTGGGGGATCAAAAGATCACCTTTATCAAGCTGGATGTGGAAGGTGCCGAACTGCAGGCCCTCAAAGGCGCCGAGCAGATTATCCTGAAAAACCGCCCCAGAATGGCGGTCAGTATCTACCACAATCCTGAGGATTTCATCAATATTCCCTTATATTTGCTGTCGTTGGTGTCGGATTACCGTTTTGCCATCCGGCACTACCACTCAGACCAGATTGAAACACTTTTGTATGTTTTTTAAGTCATATGGATCATTTTGAACGATACGGTTTTGACCGCAGCCAATTATCGGCGTTCCTTTTGGGGTGCAGCCCGGATGTGATTGGCAGTAAAGCTGTACTTGCTCCCTGCTGGAGCCCTCAGTCTGTCGGCATTAGCGACGCGCGGCTGATTTGCGGCGGTGCCCACCAAATTTGGGATTGCCGTCTTGACAACATACCCTTTACCTATATTGTTGCAGGCGTGGGAGCCGGAAACTGCTCCGATGTAGTGATGTCGCTGCAAGGATCCAACTGCCGGAAAATGCTGTTTCTGGGCTCAGCCGGCAGCATCACCCCGCATGCAGCGGTGGGCGATCTGGTTGTACCGGATTGTGTTGCCTGCGGTGACGGATTGTGCAGATATCTTTCTGACGATCTGCGGCAGGATCGGTTCGGGGAACTATGCTTCCCAACGGAAGGCTTGCAGCAGCAAATCCTTCATGCCGCAGTCTCCGGGATCGACCGCCATCCGGAACTTGGGATACGCTGCCATACAGGGAAAAGTGCCAGCGTCGAAACGGTCTATTCCCAGTTCCGGCACCTGGATACCTTCCGGGAAATACAATGCGCCTTTTTGGATATGGAAAGCACGGCTTTCCTGAGATCAGCAGAAGCAGCAAAAATCGAAGACGCTCTGGTTTTCTGTATTTCTGACAACGCGCTTACGCAGCAGTCCCTGGTCACCGTTTCCGAAGCGCTGACCCGTTTCCGAAAAGATGTGCGCCGAATCCTGATGCCGGGGATCATCACGGCATTCCTGGCCGCGGACTGATTACTTTTACAAGGAGATCTATATGGAAAGCAAGATAACGGTCTCGGTGATCATACCGGTTTACAATGACGAAAATAACATTGGACCTTGTCTGGACAGCGTGCTGCTGAAGCAGTCGCTGCCCGGGGTGGAAGTGATCTGTGTCGATGACGGTTCCACCGACGGGTCCGGGCAGATCCTTCAGGACTATCAAAAGCGGTTTTCCAACGTGACCGTAATATCCCAGGAAAACCGGGGACTTTCCAACGCCAGAAACCGGGGGCTTGCCATTGCCCGTGGACAGTATGTATACTTCGTGGACAGCGACGATCTGCTGGAAGAAGGCATGCTGCTGAAGGCTTGGCAGCTCTGCTGTGAAAAGGATCTGGACGCGCTGTTTTTCTCCTTTGAAAGTTTCGGCGACACGCCGCAGATGAATGAAAGATACCACAATATCATTTACGACACCAAGCGGAAATATTGCTATCCGGACAAAGTCCTTAGCGGCCGGGATATGTTCTGCTTGTTCTGCCGGGAAAATGAATACCATGTCATGGTTTGGGTGCAGATCGCCAGAAGAGAATTTTTAAACCGCTGTGATATCAGCTTCTGTGACGGCATCCTGTTTGAAGATAATCTGTACACATTTCTTGTTTTGATAAATGCCCAGCGAACGTATTGTACAAACGATATCTGGTATCACAAACGCATTCGGGAAAACTCCATCGTTACCAAGCCCGAATGCCCGGATAATATCATGGGTTTTCTAACGACAGTAATTGCGGAAATGGAGTACATTCAAACCCAAATTGGGGATGAAAATGGCGACTTCAGACAATGTCAGGAACGGGTCATGAAGCATCTGCTGCAACAGATCCACAAGCGCTACCATCGGCTTTCCGCCGTGGATCAGCAGCGTTTGCTGCAAAGCTGCTCTGCTCACGAGTATCTGACGCTGAGATCGATCCTGCTTCTGGCCGACGGACAGTTATATCAATAATCAAGGAAAAAGGAGGGCTTATATGAAAGTATCGGTTATCGTTCCGGTATACAATACAGCCCCTTTTGTAGAAGAAAGTATCCTCAGCGTACAGCGCCAGACCCTTCAGGACCTGGAAATGATCCTGGTGGATGACGGGTCTACCGACAACAGCAAGCAGATCATTCTGCGCTGCATGCAAAATGACAACCGTATCCAATACCATTATCAGGATAACAGCGGCGCCGGAACGGCCCGGAATCTGGGTATTGAAAAGGCCCGGGGAGAATTCATCGCGTTTTTGGATTCCGATGACTTGCTTTACGATGCCGATGCCCTTGAGCGCATGGTTGCCGCCTGTGAAAACAACCGGGCCGCTGTTTGCGCAAGTTACCGCAACGAATTTAAAAAAGGGCAGATCCTGCCGGCTGACTTGTTTAAATATCTGGGTGAAATCCCGCCGGAGGGGCGCCGTGTATCGTTTTTGGAGCATCAGGATGACTTCTTTTTTCAAAGTTATCTGTATCGGCGGGATCTCATCGAAAAGCACAGCCTTCGTTTTTCTCCCTACCGCCGGTATGAAGATCCCCCGTTTTTGTTGCGGGTGCTGGATCTGGCAGAGGATTTCTGGCTGCTCCCTGTGATACTTCATTGCTATCGGAAAGGCCATCAGGATTGGGGCAAAAACGGTATTCATGTGGCGGACAGTCTGAGCGGCCTGCGGGATAATCTGCTTCTGGCGGAAAAGAAATATCCTGTGCTGTATCAAAAATTGATTGCTCGGATCGACAGAATGTACCGCGGCGACATTCAAAACAATCCCTCTGCCCGGCTGAACCAGGTATTGCTTCAAATCAATGATATTTACAAACGAAATGACCCGCAGCACAGAAATCTGGCGATATTGGATGAGCTGTTTCCCGGAGGGCTTATTTCGTTCTGATTGAGAGGATATTATGCTTGTACTTTGTTATCACAAAATTGACTGCATCCAGCAGGATTGGACCGGGATCGTCACTTCACCTGATACGTTCCGCCAGCAGCTTATGCACCTAAAGGACCACTATCATATCTGTGATGTCCGTGATTTTCCCTGGAAGCCCCAAGAAAAAGACATGCTGATCACCTTTGACGACGGATATGCGGACAATTATACCACCGCTCTTCCCATACTGGAAGAACTTCAGGTCCCAGCCACATTTTTCATTTCCACAGGCCATCTAGATACGGATACCGAAGATTGGTGCAACGAACTGGCATGGCTGATTTTAGAGGGAGAGGCCTATCCCCCCGCGTTTTCTTTCGACGATTTGCGTTTTCAGACCGAATCCTTCCAACAGCGTTTATCCATGCACCGGTCCATCGAAAAAACTTTGATCCAGACCCCCAATATCCAGCGAAACGCGGTCATGAATGCTGTGCGCCAATGGGCCGGTGCCGATCAGAGAACGAAGCGGACCTCCCACCGTATGCTTTCTGCGGATCAGCTTCGGGCATTGGCCGCCAGTCCCTATGCCAGCATCGGTGTTCACACCGTAAATCATCCTTCTCTGGGTGGGTTGTCCATCGAAGAGCAGCGCTATGAAATACTGGAATCTAAACTTACCGTTGAGAAAATCATCGGAAAGGATGTTGTCCTTTTCGCATACCCCTTTGGAGGTATCGGTAATTACTCACTTGAAACCATAGATCTCCTCAAAAATGCAGGCTTTCAAAAAGCATTTTCCACGACATATAAGCGAAAAACGAAGGCCCCCTCTTTTTACGAGATTCCGCGCGTGTGTGTCAGTGAGTGTAGTCTTCAAGATTTTATCGATAAATTGTCAGTGTATCAGATAAAGACCTCCTATTGGTGGGAAGGATAACATGTCTTTCCCCGAAGCCAACTTACTTTTCTGATTCGCTCAGGTTAACTCATACATAGTGTAGCGGGTACCGTTGCCGAGATACTTCTGGGCAATATCCCAGAGGGTATCGCCCTTGACCACGGTGTGAATGCGGTAGGTTTCCGCAGCCTTTGTCGGATAGATCGAAACACCGTTATTGGAGAACACATAAGTACCGGGATTCTTGTCGGCGGCCGCTTTTGCATTGGCAAGTACACGATATGCACCCACCTGCGACTTACTGTCCTTCCAGGTCTTACGCACTCGGTAGTAACCCGTGGTCAGTTTTTCGGGATAAGTAGTTGCAGTCGTACTGTCCGCTTTTGTGTCTGCGTTCAGCAGTGCCTTTACATCCGCACGGAAGGTATCCATGCTCTTGCCATGCTTGGGGAACCAGTGCATGACATCGCCGTGATTGGAAGTGATGCCACGCTTATAGCCCTCTCTGTGGCAGATAATGTTCTGCTCGGTCAGACCGAACTGCTTGCAGAGGTAAGCGCAAAGCTCCACGGCTTCCTTGTAGACCTTGGCAAAATACGCACCATCGGTCAGTCCGTCCTCACAGATTTCAAACCCAATGTGGGTGTTATTGGCAGAGCCGACTGCGTGCCATCCACGGTGATCCCACGGCAGAGTTTGATAGGTCGCAACCGAGCCGTCAGCCAGCTTGCCGATGAATGCGTGGACGCAGACTTCTCTGCCGCCGGGATGATAGGTGTTCCAGTGATTGTTGTACTGATTTTTGCCAAGCTTGCCGTCATCGGGTCCGACATAGCGTTTCAGCCAGGGGTTATTCGCCCCTGTGCTGTGAACCATGATGCCCTTGACGGTAATTTTTCTGCATGCCTTGTAACAGGTGTTTTCGGTGAAAATCAGCTTATTCAGATTCATTGTCGTTACCTCCTCGCTCATGAAGCTGTGCCAGAACCTCTTTCAGTTTCTCCGGCACGGGCAGTCCAAGATGGGTGGAATTTTCCAGAATGGACACTCCCTCGTTGGACAGATAAAAGAAAATCACCGCTGTGCGAAGGACGCCGGGCGAACCCAACACCTGCACATCGATGATGTTTCCGATGCCCACAAGGGCAAAAATGAGAACCTTGCGACAGATGCCCTTGAAGCCCACACCGCTGGACAGGTTCTTGTCGGCAATGGCGCACATGACTCCGGTGATGTAGTCGATCACCACAAAGGCGATCAGGGCATACAGAAATCCGTCCATGCCACCGAGAAACCATCCAAGGAATCCGCCAAGGGCAGAAAATGCGATCTGAATGCCGTTCCAAATCTGTTTCATAGTCTTTTCCTCCTGAAATTGAATTTGTATATGAAAACAGGCACCCTTGTGGATGCCCGATTTCCTTATTTCAGCCATGCCGGTTTCTCCGGCACGACCATTGTTTCCGTGACCGCAAGCCACGCTTTATACCATTGGCGCAGCTCCAGCAGTTGGGAGATGGAAATACCCTCATACCAAAGCTGACCACGGTTAATAACAGAAAAGCACTCCTTTTCCCGCAGAAGTCGCAGTTCGGACTTCTTTGCTTCGGTTTGAAGTGCTTCATCCTGTTCGGTGTCAAAGACGGCAGTGCCGCCCCGCACCCTGTATGCCGTGAAATGTTCCTCAAAGTGAGGAATGTCCTCCGGCATGGGCAGTTCAATGCCGTCCGTCAATTCGCCTACAAGGGCATAGCTTGTAATAAAGCCCTGTTCGTTCAGTAATGCTTTCATAGTGCCTCCTTAATTCACACCGAACACTCTCAAAATCTGCCCGGAGCTGCTCCTGCCTTTAAAAGCAAGCGTGACCGTGCTGCCGGAATATGAGAGGTTGAAGGTGTAATAGTTGCTTTCATCCGCAATTTGATAGAGTGTTGCCGATGTGGTCAGCTGGGCTTTTGGGATGATTAGTGACACCCTTGCCGCCGTAGAGGACGGCTGACCAATAATAATGCGATTTTATTCATCGTTCCGATTTCCGTTCTGTATATTGCTCTGGGACTTCGGTGCGGCAGCGTCTTTACCGACAAGCAGGTGGGGGGAATTTGCGGTGCCTTGCTTACGAATCTTTCTGCATGGCTCTCAGGGGCCTGGTTTGATCTGAACCTTGTAGGCGGAGCGTTTCAGAAGATTGCAAACTGTTTGCCTTTTGTTCATACGGTTGAATTGGAGCGGGCTGTGCTGGCAGGAAATTTTGCAGAGATTTTTCCACATCTGTGGTGGGCGCTGGGATATGCGGCAGTGACCCTTTTTGCAGCGGTATTCCTGTTCCTGCGGCAGATGAAAAGGCAGTAAAAAACTTCCGGCAAATGATGTGCCTGAATATGGGGTGTGCACAATTTAACGATTTGTTTTGGAGATATGCACACCCCACGACCTTTCGTTAAAAGGTTCATATCAGAAAATGCAAAAAGGCTCTACGGCGACCATTCCTCGGTTACCGTAGAGCCTGCTTCCGTTAAAAGGTATATGAAAACCCTTGCAAATAGAGACTTTTGCAAAAAGAAACTGGACACCCGCTTCGATACTCATTGTATCAAAACTGGTGTCCAGTTATGGTGCAGCAAGGCAATCCAAATCCGAACCGTTTTTGTTGCTGATAGCTTCCTGCAATTCCGCGAAGGTGATGGTTTTCGTGCCCTCCTTGTAGTTGAAGGTGATCACCATTTTATCATCGTACAGGAAAATCGCGTTGATGAAGGTGTCGATGAGCATCTTGCGATGGCTCTGTTGCCGCACGTCCAGCTTGCGGAAACGGTGGAGCCAGAAGGTCATAAACTCCGCGCTGACCTTGGGCTTCGCCAGCTTTTCGCAGGAAAGCCTGTTCTCAAGCTCGTCGCGGCGATTTTCCAGCTCCTCCAGCCGCTCCTTTGTGGAGCGCGTCAGGATGCCCTGCTGAATGGCGTTGAGAAGATTGCTGATGGCGGTGTCCGTCTCACGGAGCTGTTGCTCATACAGCGGCACGTTCACATTGTCCCGCTCCTGCAAGTCCATGAGCATGGATACGATGGCTTCTATCGCTTTGTCGTCCATGATCATTTTCATGGTTTCACTGACCACCAAATCCTCGATCCATTCCTTCCTGACGGGCTTCTTGTGGCACTCCGTGCGCTTCTTTTTGACGGAAACGCACTTGTAGTAGTGATGCACCTTTCCCGTGCGGCTTGTGCCGCTCTCGCCGCAGAGGTAGGCCCCGCAGTAGCCGCAGAACAGCTTAGTGGTCAGCAGATAATCGTCCTCGGCCTTGTGACGCGCCGGGGCCTTTTTGTTCTTCGCCAGCTTCTCCTGCACCCGGTCAAAGAGGTCTTGCGGTACGATGGCGGGGATGCCGTCCGGCACGATCACATCGCGGTATCGGAACTCCCCGATATAGCGCCGGTTGTGGAGTATATGCCCCACGCTGTTGAAGGTCATTTTCTGCCCCCGCGTGTTGGTAAGCCCCTGCTCGTTCAGCCAATTCATAATGGAGGAAATGGTTTCTCCGCCGTCATATCGCTTGAAGGCTTCCAGCACGAACGGCGCGGTCAGCGGGTCGATCTGGAAGTGCTGCTCCGCATCGATCACATAGCCAATGGGCATCGTGCCGCCGTTGAATTTGCACTTGAGGGCGTTGTCCGTCATGCCGCGAACGACCTTTTCCGAAAGGTCGGCGGAGTAGTATTCCGCATAGCCTTCGAGGACGGATTCGAGAATGATGCCCTCCGCGCCCTCTGAAATAATCTCGGTGGCGGATACCACCTTCACGCCGTTCTTTTTAAGCGTGGCCTTGTACCGGGCGCTGTCATAGCGGTTTCGTGCGAACCTGTCCAGCTTCCAGACGATCACTATGTCAAACAGCCGCTTGCCGCTGTCCTTGATCATGTTCTGGAACTCCGGGCGGTTATCGGTCTTTGCAGAATACGCGCGGTCGATGTAATGCCGCAATACCGTGATTCCGTTTTTCTCGGCAAAGGCGGTACACTCGCGGAGCTGACCTTCAATACTTTCTTCTCGCTGGCTGTCCGAGGAATAGCGGGCGTAGATAACGGCTTTCATTGTTATTCCCCCTCAAAGTATTTCAATTTTGCCAAACTCTCCATATCTTTAATAAGTTTATGGAAAGATTCTTCTCCCTCAAGATGGAGGTCGTTATAATAGATTGGCTTTCCAAATAAAACCTTGGCGGCCCTCTTAATCCTGCCCCAAAGAGTGTTGTAATTGTGATCATATCTGGAATCTTGTACTGAAATGTTATAACTGATGTCGCCATCTTCCCAAACAGTCTTTTCAATGACGAGCATACAACATTTGCAGTCACAGGGTAATGCAAGCATGTTGCTTTTTTCTTTCATGCCTCGCCCTCCATCATGCGTAACAGGATTTCTTTCAGCTTCTCATTCATGGGTGACTGAGGGTCAAAGCACATCTCAATGAAGCGTCGCATCTCCTCACGCTCCGGAGCGGCCTTGGGCTTAAACTCGTATGTCACCCCTTGGGGCTTGTCCGTCCGGGCAAAGATATAATCCAGCGACACATCAAAGTAATCTGCATAGCGCCGGAACAACTCCACGGGCGGAGTGGACTGGCCGTTTTCATAGCGGTTGACGCTGGACTGCGTGGAGCCGATGGTTTCCGCCATTTTCACATGTGAAATACCGATACTCTCTCGCAGGGCTTTCAGCCGCTTACCCACTTCTTTCATGTTGCAACCTCCTATTCGGGTTGATTCCATTATAACCCAGTTTGCCGAAAATTACAACCCGAAAACACGATTTTTCCTAATACGGTTTCTCCCGTCCTGGCCCGCAGGCCGAGTAAAGAAGCGGCGTAAATCAGCCCGTGGGGTGGGCTGGTCTGCGCCGCTTCTTTGGGTTTCGGAGGGGTGGGGACATGGGCGCAGAAATGCGGTCTTTGGCCACACTCCGACAAAACCAGGGGTTTCCAAAGGGGAATCTTCCTCCCCTTTGGCACACGACCTTGCTTGCAAGGTGTAGTGTGTTATACCTGCTGGCGCGGCTGGCGGGGGAAGCGGGGGGCGGTGCGATATGCACCCCGCTTCCATCGTCAGGAAAACAGGCGGATTTTTTTGTGACCGGGAGGGAACAAAAAGCCCGTCTCTGTTTTCAGAGAGCGGCGGCAGGTATACGAGCCCCCGTCCCTCGTTCTCCGTTTCCTCAAAATATGTAGAGGCGGGTAAGCACTTTTGGGCTTGCCCGCCTTGATTACTACGAAGCAGGGACAGCCGGATTTGTCAACGGCGACGCGACACGCGCCGTTCATCTTGACCGTTGACAAGGCCGGATGGCGCTGCTAAAGACAGTTACTCTTTGAGTCGGAATAAAGGAATTACTTTATCTTCATCATCTAATGTTCCTTTTCTTAAATGCAGCAGTTCCTCAATCATGCTGGGATAAAGCGTAATACCGTTTCTGCGAAATTCCTGTAAGAGAGTTTTAGGACTCAAAATACGATTATCATACAGAAGATCAATCGCCCCTTGGAAGATACTTTCATTTAAGGAAAACGGACTATCACCAGGTTCTTTTGTACGCCACCCGTTTTTTGAAACTTGACGCATTAGGTATTGATATTGATTAGTAGTGATGATTCTTAATTGATGAGCGCGATAAATCATGGCTTGAATAGATACCCGCCATTTATTTTTCAAAAATTGATAATATTTAAGATCGGTGGGATATTGCAATATATCCTTACCGAAGCTCTCACGCGGCAACAAGAAAGAACCCGCGAACATGTTTGCTTGCCGTTCCCTTGCTTTGAATTCTTCTTTTGATATTGACTCTAAATCCTCACTCCAAGGATGTAGTACGATGTGTCCAAGTTCATGCGCCATATCAAAACGAATTCGTCCTTCAGGTCGCAGTCCTAATACCACAGCAATTAGGTAAACAGCATTATCGTTTACGACTGTACGCTGACTGAACGCATCTATTTTGTCCCCATCAGCAGAGAAACCTGTAACAAGAACACCATGAGTTTCTAATAAATACTGTAAATCTTTTATTGGGCCGCTACCAACGTTCCATTCTTTACGGACTTTTTGTGTAGCCGTTTCAATTTCTGCGATATCAGCGGGACTGTCCGCATCGAAAATATCATCGCAGCCAGTAAATGTTATCTTAGGATCAACAAAAGCTTGAAACTCCACATACTGCCAAAGCACTTCATACATCCGGGCGACAAATTCCAATTTGACACTCTGTGCTGTACGCTCCTTTTTCGTTGCCGTAGTTAAGGAACGAAAATAGGTGGTTTCAGTTGTAGTCGAGTATTTGTCATCTTGGAAAAAAAACTCTAAAGGGAACCCCAGTATGTTCGCTATGGTTCGTATCCTTTCATAATCGGGAATATTTCGGTTATTTTCATATAAAGATATAGACTGCTTGCTGATTTGAGATTTACTCGCCAATTCGGTCAACGTTAATCCCCTAAAAAGGCGTGCCGTTTTCAAATGCCCGCCGTTAAATTTGCTTGATTCCATGATTTGCTTCTCCTATCTTTGATAGTAGGAGGTGATTATGCTTCTTCCTCCATTGCCCAGAGCGCAGGTTTAAGTCCAGGCCTAAGTTTGTATGGTTGACGAGGTGCCTCTTCATTTTCATTTGTATTTTCTTCTGTTGTATCATAGTTGCTTTCGGTCAAAGTAGCAAAGTCAGGGGTTACATAGTCCATTAATGAGAGAGAATCAACTTCTGCGAAATCACGATCCAAAAACAATAGTTGGATATCTGTGATTTCTGAACGCTCAACGTTATATGCCACGATATAATGGCAATATCCATCAGAACGTGTAATAGCCCCTTGCATAATCGCATCAAAATCCGACACGTACTCATCATCAGTAAAGGGGACAAATCCTGCAGTTTCACAATAATCAGCAATTGTCATTTGCTTTGGAGAACCTTCAAACTCACGATTCTCCGAGAACAATAGCGACTGGAGATAATAAGGCCGATTGCCATGCTTTTTGGGCGCTGCGTTTAGAGTGGCAAAGGTGGCAACAGTATAGGTCACCTTGTGTCCATGATCAATTAGTAAGCAGCCGTCCCAGAGATAACCTCTGCAAAAATGATGAAGTTCTATATTTTCATCAACAACATGCTTTCGCAAATTTTCATTGATGAAATCACTGTTTAAAAATTTTGCATAGTTGTTCGTTTCCATATAATGCTCTCTCCTAAAACTGGGAGCATCTTCTGATACAGCCTGATAGATTGCATATACAAGGCGGCGAATCAAAGGCTCATTAAACCTAATCTTGGCATTTTGGATGCTGCTCAACGCACTTACCTCCTTGGAAGTATTTTATATATCTATTTTACGCAGAAATTTGGATTTGTCAAGTTGATTTCATTAAAATATATAATTTGTCTATCGGCGCTTAGTCGTAGTACAAGGATAAGGCGGCAACGACTTAGCCGTTACCGCCCTATATTACCCTATATTAGTTGTACTGTCTATTTTGTTGATAGTGAGAGAATCTTGCTGATTAGTGCGGCCCTGTTTTTCTTCTTTAACTCGCACTCCCAAATCCGCAACACCGTCCAGTCTCGCGCCTCAAACATAGCGGTCACTTCTTGATCGTGCTTCATATTACGTTCCCGCTTCTTCTGCCAGTATTCTTGATGCTCGGCGGGGCGGGTATTACGGCAGTCATGCCCATGCCAAAAACATCCGTCAACAAAAACGGCAATCTTCTGATTTGGAAACACAAAATCCGGGTGGCCCTTTACGGGATAGTTGCGCCGCCATCCTGTGATGCCGTTCTGCTTGAATATCTCTATCAGCCGCAGTTCGGTCGATTTGTTTTTCTTAGACTTGACTTGCCGCATAATGTCAGATCGCTTTTCTTTATCGAAAACGTCCGCCACAACAAATCACCTTGCTTCAAACTCAATGCGGAGGCTTGGGTCGGTTTCCGCTTCCAGCACAATATTGTTGTAGCGGCTGATAATATCGGAAAGCGTGGAATTGCGTTTTGCTTCGTCAAACAAGCTGTGCTCATATACGTTTGCAGATAAAAACTGTTGAATATCCCATACTTCGACACGACCGGCCAACCCCGCGTCCTCCGCAAGATTTAGCGCCGTACGTACCCTGTCGAAAATTGTGATGATGACGGGATTGCAACCGCCCCGCAGATTGGCCTTGCACTTTTCAATCAGCAGCACCCCGGGCATAGTCGTACAATGTATGATTGTGCTGTTAATGACAAAATCACCGTTACGATCCGTGGGGCCATCGGCCACCGAAGCGCCGTGTATTTCAAAGGAGCCTTCCGGCATGATAAGGCACAGCTTGGCGGCTACCAAATGCTGCAATACCGTCCCCAAATACTGTGTGCCGGGATTTTGTTTCTGCCGTTTCTTTGCCTGCTCGAACAACTCGTCCAGATTAGCGCCGATGGTCTTTGACGTATCGGCGGTCAGAACAAACGGTTGGTTCCTGAAATACTCGCGTACTTGCTCCGCCCAAAAATCTTCCACGTCAGAGAAATCAACAGGTTCTTCGGCGTTCCACGCGTTGAGAAAATCAACATACTTAATCATCAGGCCCATGCTGCCGCGGCTGGTTCGCCCACCCTCGGCCGAGAGATGTTGAGTAATGCCGTGTTCCTTTAGAATCTTTTTCAGATTACCACCGCCAAGCCCAGCGACCTGCCCTTTGCTGTCAGTCTGATAATCGTCTGGATTCAAGGGAAACGATTTATCCTGCACCAAGCGCGTAAACTGGACTACTAACGACAACGGGCCTTTGGTGAAAATATTGTTTTCCGCCTGAAACACCTTCAACCGTTCTTCTGGACTAATCATCATAAACAGCCTCCGCAATTTTTGTTAGGAATCGCTCGCCGATAAACTGCGCGACAGGCATAGCAACCGCATCGCCCATCGCTTTATATCCGTCGTTATAACTACCAGGGAGAACAAAGCTATCCGGCGCTCCCATCAAGCGGGCGGCTTCCCGGACGGTTAGCAATCGGGCGTGGGTTTCTCCGTTTTTCTTCACCACCAAATACTGTTTGCTGCTCCCGCCCTCCGGCGTCCTCAAACAACCGGCGATGCCATCAAACCGCAATTCAAGCTGCTGCTCGCCGTGGCGCGTCCTGCGGTATCCTGTCGCATAAACGGTATCGTGATTGTCTAACTTAATTTGATGCCGTTCGGGGATAAGCCGCAGAACATTGTCTTTATCAAACGGGGCGTTCGTCTCCACAATATCCTTCAACGCTTTATGTCGGCGCGGCGGCTTCTCTGTTTTCCACCAAATCCATCCAGGCAGCGCTCGCCCCAATTCTGCGGCGGCTTTGTTGTGGAGCCAACAGGGGCCGTCGCCCACCAACTCAAAAGGTATCTTACACTCTTTTTGTATCGCAATCATAAACACTCTCGGTCTGGACTGGGGAACGAAATGAGAGGCGTTGAGGACGATTGCGCCGCAGTCAAAACCACGCTCAATCAGCGCCATGTGAATCGCCCGATAGTTGGTGCCTCCGCTGGTAGAAAGCAGGCCGGTAACATTCTCTAAAAGTAAGATTTTAGGCATTTCGTCCATCTCGTCTAAAACGCGTAGCCATTCCCATACCAGCCCGCTCCGGGAAGCATGGATGCCCCCGATAGAACCCGCTAACGAGAGGTCTTGACAGGGGAAACTGGCCCACGATAAATGAGCGAAAGGCAAATCACCGCCCTTAACATCTTTTATATCGCCAAGTGCAAAATGCTCGTCGCCAAAATTCGCCACGTAAACAGTCGCCTTCTGTTCGCTGATGTCGTTCGCCCAAACGGGCACAAACATACCTTTCAGCCCGTATGCGACAAGGCCGCTACCGGCAAAAAATTCATGCATCGTCCACGGCGCGGAGGATAAGTCGATTTTCTGTTCTTCAAATATGGTGCGTTGAAGCATCATTTTTTCCTCCCGCTCTGCAATCGTTTATCTGCCGTCGGTTTCTCCGCGCTTTCTGGAATAATCCAAATGCGGCTCATGCGCATTGCCCCGGCAATCCGATTTCCTTTACATAGAAGCTGGACTTGGCGCGGGGTCACACCCCATTTTTCAGCAGCTTCTTGCACTGTCATATATCCATTCACTCGCCACACCTCAACCCGTCTCTGCACAGCTATAATAATTCACTTTTATTATATTCGTTTAAGCGAAATTAAGCAAGCCCTTTTCAACAAATTCGCTCAAAACATGACAATGACCTCGCGCAAAACTTTTGAAGTTTTCTTTGCGATATAGGAACATTTAGTATATACTTATGTCGTAAATAATTAGATGGCTCTATTCTAATCTTTCAGAAAGGAGGTTTTTCCCGTGATGATTCGGTTCCCCTATGACACCAATCTCCGCTATCTGCCCCTCGTCTATCTCCTGCCGTCGGATTTGATTGAACGCTGCCCTACTCTCTGCGCCCTGCCGCGCTGCCTGTCGGAAATAGCCGCGTCCGATGAAATGATGGATATGATAACCGGCAACGCTTTTTTGAAAGAAATCATGGACGCTGCCGCATCCCTTGCGTTTCCCCACTTCGGCTTCGGCAGCTGGAAGGAGCATTACACCGACTATTCCCCTGTATGGCGTCTATCCTACGCTTTGCCTATTTGGGCAAAGCTCATCGAGGAAAAAACAGGCTGGGGTCTACAGGCGCTTTTCCGCATGAGGCCGGGTACGCAGATCCCCTTTGCTGACCCGGAGCGCATACGGGAGCTTTTCGGCAAGGTGGTCAAACGCGCCATTGAGGAACAGGGCTGGCAGCCCATCTTGGATGTTGTCCGCGAAATGCCCTGTGACGAGGACTTTGAGCCGTGGCAAACCAATGTCCGCATCGACTTTCAGCGCAAATGGTATCATACGCGCTCCAAGAATGTACAGACAGTTTCGCTGGAAGAATTGATGGAAAGTGACGAGGACGGGAGCATCTTCTACATCCCCGACGCCACGCAGAATGTGGAGGCGTATGTGATCGCAAAGGATTTTGCGGAACGTTTCCTTGCCACGCTCTCAGAGAAGGACAGGCAGATCGTCCAGCTTCGGCAGGACGGATATACTTATGCGGAGGTTGCGGACAAGCTGGGATATAAAAATCACAGCGGGGTCATCAAGCGGATAGAGGTCATCAAAAAGCAGTTCAAGGAATACAAGGGCAGGGAATAAGCCGCGCAGTCAGCATGACGGGCGCGGCATTTTGCTGCCCGACACCCGGCAATAAGGCGAAAAACAGCATGGGAAATCGAAGCATCGCCGCAGGGCAAAGAAAATGGCTGCTTTGTATTGATTGTTTGTCAGACAGCGCGCCACCGTGAAGCGAACGGCATTCACGGCTTGGCGCGTTTTTTCATTGTTCCGGCAAAAGACACGCAAAGCGGCGAAACCGAAAGAAGCCCCTTACGGGGTACGCATCAAAGAAGGAGACAATTATGGGAATCCGAGAAGAAATCAAGTCCTATATCGTCCGTTCCGGCATGACCATGACCGAGGTTGTGGACAGACTGTACGACGATTACGAATGGAGCAGGAGCGTCCCTAACCTGTCCGGTAAGCTGCGCCGGGGTACGCTCCGCTACGCCGAGGCCGTGGAACTGGCGGATGTGCTTGACTACGATATTGTCTGGGTCAAGCGCAAGCGGTAAGGAGGTACGATGACGCAAAAAGCACAATACGCGATCTTACGTTTCGCCAAGCATAAGGCGGGGCCTGTCGGGGCTTTGGAAGCCCACCATGAGCGCACCAAGGAGAAATACGCCAGCAACCCGGACATTGATATGAGCAAGAGCAAGGAAAATTTTCATATTGTCCAGCCAACTCAGAAATACCGAAAAGAGATAGACAACCGCATCAAAGCGGCGGGGTGCAAGATACGCAAAGACAGCACCATGTTCGTAGACACGCTCATCACCGCAAGCCCGGAGTTTTTTGAGGACAGGGCCAGGAAAGAAATTCAGACCTACTTTACCGAGGCTGTGGCCTTTATGGAGCAGAAGATAGGCCGAGGAAACATCTTTTCCGCTGTCGTCCACATGGACGAAAAGACGCCGCATCTGCACCTTTGCTTTACGCCCATCACGGAGGATGGACGGTTATCCGCAAAAGAAATCCTCGGCAATCGGGCGCAGCTATCCAAATGGCAGGACGAGTTTCACGCCCACATGAATAAGCGGTTTCCTATCCTCAAACGGGGCGAAAGCGCCCTTGTCACCAAGCGCAAGCACATTCCCACATGGCTGTTCAAGCAATCGGTCAATCTGATCAGGCAGCAGCGGGCCATTGAAAAGGCTGTTGCCGAGGTCACGATGATGAACGCCGGGAAGAAGCGGGACGAGGTGTTGGAGATGGTGGGGCCGTACTTCTCCCGGCTGGAAAAGCACTTGGGGCAGATGAAGAAGTACCAGGCTACCATCGACTATCTAACGCAGGAGAACGAGGGCTTGAAGGAGAAGGTCAGGGACGAAACGAGCATACAAAAGCGGATGGAGGTCTTGACGCTCAAAAAGGAGAACGAGCGGCTTCGGCGATTTGTCCAGAGTATTCCCCCGGAGGTTAGACAGGCGTTGAAGGAGCAACAGAGGGGGCAGAAGCCCCCCAAAGGCTACCAGCGGTAGCCGTACATTGATAACCGAATATGCTAATGGGAGGTAGCATTTGAGCAGAAGGAAAAAGCTGATAAACAACACCGACATTCCCCAGCACAAGATTGAAGCGATTGCCCGCTGCCTTTTGCCGGACATTCTCGCTTTCTATGAGAGCGAGGAAGGACAACGGGAGTTTGCGGAGTGGAAGAAGCAGGAAGCGGAGAAGCAGGAGGACAAGACGGAGTAGGGACGAAAAGGGCGGGCGCACCGTGAAAACGGCTGCGCCCGCCCTTTTTGCGTTTATGGGGTCTGCTTCTTTTTCCGTGGGCCTCTCGGCTTAGAGGTCGGCTTGCGCTCCAACCCGTTGCGGAAATGGGTCGCTTCGTAGCGGTCAAAGAAAACAATAAATCCGAACCCATCTCCGATTAAGAAGATTTGGTTCGGATTATATTGGTTTGGTGCGGGAAACAGGACTTGAACCTGCATGAAGTTGCCCCCATACGGACCTGAACCGTACGCGTCTGCCAATTCCGCCATTCCCGCAAAATAAAAAAAATGGTGGACGGGGATGGATTCGAACCATCGTAGTCTGTGACAACGGATTTACAGTCCGCTCCCTTTGGCCGCTCGGGAACCCGTCCATATAAGTTGCAAATTGGTGGAGCTGGTGATGGGACTCGAACCCGCAACCTGCTGATTACAAATCAGCTGCTCTGCCAATTGAGCTACACCAGCATTGCTTACTTGGTAGCACCTGCGAAGTTCAAACCAGAAAGTAGACGACCCGGAAGGGGCTCGAACCCTCGACCTCCAACGTGACAGGCTGGCGCTCTAACCAACTGAGCTACCGGGCCACCTGAGAAAGTAGGCCTTCAGGGACTCGAACCCGGGACCGACCGGATATAAGCCGGTTGCTCTAACCAACTGAGCTAAAGGCCCATACGGAAGGGAAAAGAAGAAGGATGACCCCGTCGGGATTCGAACCCGAGTAGCCGCCGTGAAAGGGCGGTGTCTTAGGCCACTTGACCACGGGGCCATATTTCCCATCCAAAGGAGAGTAGTAGCTGTCGGGGTGAAGGGATTTGAACCCCCGGCCCCATGCTCCCAAAGCACGTGCGCTACCAGACTGCGCTACACCCCGTCGTTCCCGTGTCTCTTGCATGTCCTGCAGGCGACTTCTTAAGTATACACCCATTTCAGCAGTTTGTCAACCCCCAAAATGAATTTTTTTGCGGATTTTTTGATTCTTTTTGGGCGTTTTTCGGAAAATCCCCGCAAATGCCCGTTTTTTCGGCATTTTTTCGCTTCCCCCTGCCGGTCATTAGGGGCGTTTTCGGCTCATATCCTCCTGCAAAGCCTTCTGCGCGACCATGCAGAAGCGCAAAAAGGAGGTTTCGCACATGGACGAAGCCATCGCCCAGCGCTGCATTGCCGAGGCGCGCTACACGCTCCGCCACCGGACGACCATCC
>ENA-ORSC01000188-ORSC01000188.1-human-gut-metagenome-genome-assembly--contig:-NODE-188-length-53699-cov-10.220360_pt1 | contig 53699 bp, 42 predicted proteins | sample MGYA00242178_ERZ509140 | MGnify/ENA primary metagenome ERZ509140 (study PRJEB26280, sample SAMEA2338681) | human gut metagenome | biome: human gut; feature: human-associated habitat; material: faeces... | reverse complement strand
CCCCTCTTGAACGATTCAAGCCAATACATGATTCGCTCCTTCGTCAAGAGCGAGACCTTGAGAACATGGAGTATGAGTTCTTACCAACTACAAACTTCACCTTGCATGAACGAGGAAAGCTCCGGCGTATTACAGGCGAACAGGTTCAAGACAGAATCGTGAAACACGCCCTCTGTGACGAGGTTTTGAATCCTCTGATTGAACCACACCTCATTTATGACAATGGAGCAAGCGTTGTCGGAAAAGGTATCGCTTTCACTCGTAAGAGGTTGCTCACCCACCTTCGGAAATATTATGCACAGCATGGTAGCAACGAAGGGTACATTCTTCTGATAGACTTCTCGAAATACTACGACAATATCAGACATGATGTGTTGTTGAAGTTGTTTGAGCAGTATGTCGATGATGAACACGCCTTATGGCTTCTGCGGAAGACCGTAGAACGCTCAAGGGTTGATGTATCGTACATGAGTGATGAAGAATACGAACACTGTCTCGACAGGTTGTTTGATTCTCTCCTCTATCAGTATATGAACCCGAAGCTGTTCACAGGCGAAAAGTTCATGGGAAAGCACCTCAATATCGGAGACCAAGTGGCACAGACCGCTGGAATCTCTTACCGAATACGAATTGATAACTATGTCAAAATCGTTCGTGGTGTGAAATTCTACGCTGGCTACATGGACGATAGTTATGCTATCCACGAGAGCAAAGAGTTCTTACAGGAGCTTCTTGAGGACATTATCGAGATAGCGAACGAACTCGGAATCACGGTCAATACCCGGAAGACGAGAATCTGTAAGCTCTCCGAGCATTGGCGATTTCTTCAAGTTCAATACTCTCTAACGGACACCGGGAGGGTGATTCAGAAAATCAATCCCAAACGGCTTACCGCAATGAGACGGAAAATGAAGAAACTCGCTCCGAAGCTAACAGAAAAGGAGTTTACGGACTTCTATAAGAGTTGGTTTAAGAATCATTACAAAATAATGAGTAAGAAACAACGAAGTAACATGGACACCCTATTCAATCAATTAAAGGAGGTAACGAAATGTACACTATCACCCTTGCCAATGGCAAAAAGCTGACCGGGCTGGATATGAACGGCACGAACTATGTCAGCAAAGAAAAGGTGGACGAGACTATTTTCAAGGATAATCTCTCTACCATGAAGGTCTCCGATGGAGAGACCGAGACTACCTACACTGATATGGTCTTCATTCAGCAGATGGAATGGGCTGACGGCACTTTCTATCTTGCGTTCCGTGAGAAGACCAAGGAGGAGAAGCTGGTAGCCGCTCTCAACGCAACCTCTAATAGTATCACCGATGTACAGGTGGCACTTGCGGAAGTATATGAAATGGTTTTAGGAGGTAACTAACTATGGCTAAGATTTACGTTGCACTGATTCGCAAAGGTCTCAAGACCATTAACGATGTACCCGAACAGCTCCGAGAGGAAGTCAAGAAGCTGTTGGAGGAATAATCATGCTGTGGCGCATTATGCTATGGCTCAACAGGAAGGAGGTGGAAAACATGGCTGTTATCTATGTGGCACTCATTGTCAAGGGTAAGCGTACTTACGCAAGCGTTCCGGCTGTTCTCAAGGAACAGGTAAAGGAAATACTCATTGACCTTGAGCTGGAAGACCTTATCACGGAATAAGGCGGCATGAGGGAGGGTCGCTCCCGGCTCTCCCTCACATTCTAAAAGAGGAGGACAAGAAATGTGAACATTGAGTTCAATCAGATTCTTACCTTCGTCTCCGTTGTTGCCGCCGTGTACTTTGCTTTCAAGAGCAATAGTCGAGCCAATAATGACGAGGTGAGCAAGAAAGCACAGGTTGACGCTATTCTGTCTCAAAAGCTGGATTCTATCAGTGATGATACGAAAGAAATCCGCAAGGAAATCACAGACGTTAAGGTCAAGGTCAACGACCTGTCCGAGCGTGTCGTGATGGTTGAGCAGTCTACGAAATCCGCACACCACCGACTTGACCGATACGAGGAAGAAGAAATCTACCACGGTGAGCCAAGAAAACGATGGTGGGTATGAAAGGGGTGATACCCGATGAACCATTCAGATTTTGTCAAAACCGTTGCGGCGTATATCAAGAAGTACGCCACGGTGTACGGAATCGAGGTCGTGTCACCTATCATCGCTCAAGCGGTGTTGGAAAGTGGCTACGGCACTTCCGAGCTGGCTGTAAACGCTCATAACTACTTTGGTCTGAAATACCGGGAAGGTCGTTGCAAGACCTGTATCGGTATCTATCACATGGTGGGAAGCGAGCAGAACGCAGACGGCAGTTACACCAGTTCTGCTATGCAGTGGTGTAAGTTCAAGGATATGGAAAACGGAGTTATCGGCTACTTCGATTTCATCAACATTCCGAACTATAAAAATCTCAAAGGCGTTACCGACCCTCGGAAATACCTTGAGAATATCAAAGCCGATGGCTATGCCACTTCTCATAAGTATGTGGACAACCTCATGCGTGTTATTGAGACATGGCATTTAACCGATTATGACAAGAAGGAGGAAACAAAAATGAGCAACAGTCCTTTGGTGGTCTACACCAAGCTCTCCCCGAACCATTCCGGGCAGAGAACCCATTCCATTGACCGTATCACGCCGCATTGTGTAGTAGGTCAGCTCTCCGCAGAGAGTATCTGTGGCTGTTTTATCAGCACCTCTCGACAGGCGAGTTGCAACTACGGTATCGGTACTGACGGTCGTATCTCCATGAGCGTTGAGGAGAAAAACCGTTCGTGGTGTTCTTCCAGTCGTGAGAACGACCAGCGAGCAGTCACTATCGAGTGTGCGTCTGACAAGACCGCTCCGTATGCGTTCAATGACGCTGTATATGCGTCTCTCGTGAACCTGTGCGTTGATATTTGTCAGCGTAACAGCAAGAGCAAGCTCTTGTGGCTGGGCGATAAGAATAAGACCCTCGCCTATGCGCCGAAGTCCGATGAAATGGTACTGACGGTACATAGATGGTTCGCCAATAAGTCTTGCCCGGGAGACTGGTTGTATAACCGTCTCGACAACCTTGCCGCAGAGGTCACTAAGCGTCTCACAGGCGGCTCTACTGACACTGGCAAGGTAGATGTACCCTCTGACAGTAAAACGCTGTACAGGGTGCAGACAGGGGCGTTCTCGAAGCGTTCCAACGCTGACGCATGGGCGGCAAAGCTGAAAGCCGCTGGCTTCGACACCTATATCGTGCAGATGGGCAATCTGTACAAGGTACAGGTCGGTGCTTACAGTCAGAAGTCCAATGCCGAGAACATGATGGCGAAGCTGAAAGCCGCTGGCTATGACGCTTTTATCACTACCAAGTCCGGCACTGCGGCTGGTACTGCGAAGAAATCTGCGGCTGAAATCGCCAAGGAAATCTACAACGGTACTTGCTCTGACGCTCGCTGGTCTTCGTGGGGCAACGGTGCAGACCGTGTAAATCGTCTGAAACAGGCTGGTTATGACCCGAGCGAAGTACAGTACGAGGTCAATAAGCTGTTTTAACCCAAGTAGTAAAAGTAGTTGAAAATCGGTTTTTGCGTAAACTTTTGCTATATATGCGTGTATATAGAGGAAGTTATACGAAAAAAGCCAAGAATAGCTACTTTAACTACTTCAAACATCAATTTTAAGGAGGAAATCAACATGATTAACTGGAAAGTGCGTATCAAAAACAAGAACTTTTGGATTGCTCTGATTCCGGCGGTGCTTCTGCTGGTACAGGTGATTGCCGCTGTCTTCGGTTACACCCTCGATTTGGGCGAGCTGGGGGACAAGCTGTTGGCAGTCGTAAATGCCCTGTTCGCAGTCCTCACGATTCTCGGTATCGTGACTGACCCGACCACTGCTGGCATTGGAGATTCCAAACAGGCTCTTACTTACGAGACACCTAAAAAAGAGGACGCAGTTTAACCTACGTCCTCTACTATGAAAACAAATCCGACACAGTGCTTCACGAAAAAGAATGAGTTCGGATTTGCACTATTTGGTGGAGATGGGGGGAGTTGAACCCCCGTCCGAAAGCACTTTAACAGGAACTTCTCCGAGCGCATACGGTCATTTATATTCCCTTCCCTGCGCGCCGGCCGTCAGGCTCGCAGAGTCGGTAGCTTCATTATGCGTGGTGGGCTCAAAGCTTTGCACACTCACGGGCACCACTAATCGACGCTCCGTTCCGGGCCGTGGTCCTCCCGGAGGGAACGCTCGCTAATTAAGCAGCGAGAAGAACAGTATCGTTGTTGTTCTTTAATTTATAAGCTGCCCATTTTTAGGATGGTAGGCGCATCCGCTCGCTATTCCTGCCTCCATACCCCCGTCGAAACCGGTACATCCCCGTTTTTTAGAGGCGTATTTAGGCTGGTACTGTTCTTTATTGCGTCAGCACGACCGGCTACATTGTACCGCATCGAACTACCGCGCCGTCCGTTAGTCGGGCGGTAATCCTTGCGTCAGCTCGACCGGCAGCATCGTACCGTATCGCACTGCCTCGCCGTCCGTTAGTCGGACTATTGCCTTATACGGGGTGCGGATGACCGCACCCCATGGTGCATTACATCTTTTCAGGTTCGGGATAGTCAACGCCGAAGGTATCGACAGTGACCTTCTTCATTGCCTGGCGGTGGATGGGCTTATCGTTTCTGCCGGTCATGCAGGTTGCGATCTTATCGACATTCTCCATGCCCTCTATGACCTTGCCGAAAGCGGCATACTGGCCGTCGAGATGAGGTGCATCCTCATGCATGATGAAGAACTGGCTGCCGGCGGAATTGGGCGCCATTGCGCGCGCCATCGACAGGACGCCGCGAGTATGCTTGAGATCGTTGGGAACGCCGTTCATTTTGAACTCGCCCTTGATCGAGTAGCCGGGGCCGCCTACGCCGATGCCCTGGGGGTCGCCGCCCTGGATCATAAAGCCGCGAATGACGCGGTGGAAGATAACGCCGTCATAAAACTTATTCTTTACCAGCGAGATAAAGTTGTTGACCGTGTTGGGTGCGACCTCGGGATAAAGCTCGGCCTTTATGATATCGCCGTTTTCCATTTCGATTGTTACTACAGGATTACTCATCAGTGTCTCTCCTTCAAAGTTCTTTCAATGTCGCGCGCGGCTTCACGCTTTGCGTCGTCATTTCGTTTATCATACATTTTTTTGCCCTTGCACAGACCAAGCTCGACCTTCACCCTGCTGTCCTTAAAATAAAGCGACAGCGGAATGAGCGCCACGCCCTCCTGCATAACTCTTGCGTTGAGCTTGACTATCTCGCGCTTATGCATGAGCAGTCTTCTCGGCCGCACGGGGTCTTTATTGAAAATGTTGCCCTTTTCATACGGGCTTATATGCAGCGATCTGACAAACAGCTCGCCGTTTTTTATTGTGCAGTAACAGTCCTTCATATTGACCGTTCCCGCTCTTAACGACTTGACCTCCGTTCCGGCAAGCTCTATGCCGGCTTCAAACCTGTCAAGCACGAAATAATCGTGAAAGGCCTTGCGATTTGACGCTATCTGCTTTGTTCCGGTCTGCTTCGGCATTCGCTCACCTCCCGACCGTTAAGTCATTATAACATACTTTGTGCGAAAATTAAATAACATTCTGTAAATCACATGTGTGCTTTGAGTATATCCGCGATCTCGGCAACGTTTTTGAGGACGTAATCCGGCTTGCGCTCGGCTTTTTCAATATCCTCAAGGCTGCTCTCGCCCGACAGAACGCACACGGACACGGCTCCGGCATTCTGCGCAACGGCTATATCCGTATAAAGTCTGTCGCCCACGCAGCAGATATTTTCATTTGGAACGCCGGTCTGTTCGGATATTATGTCAACCATATTTCGGTTCGGCTTGCCGATAAACACCGGCTCGACTCCGCTTGCGGCGGTCAGAAGTGCGCAGATGCTGCCGCAGTCGGGCAGAACCTCGTTTGCCGGCATGGGGCACACCCAGTCGGGGTTTGCGGCAACGAATGCAGCGCCGCGGCGGAGATAATGCACGGCTTTATCGAGCTTTTCATAAGTAAGCGTTGTATCAAAGCCTACGCAGACAACGCCGACCTCCTCACTGTCGCCAACGGGAACGCCGTAGCTTTCAAGCTCTCCCAAAAATGCCGGAGTTCCGACAGGATAGACAAGCTCACCCTTGTGGCGGCTGTTGAGGTACATTGCCGTCGCCATGCCGGAAGTGAAAACATTCTCCTTCTCGCAGGGAAAGCCGAGCTTTCTCAGTCGGGTTATATAGTCAACGCCGGCGCGCGAGGAGTTGTTGGTCAGATATATATACTCCCTGCCGCTTTTCTTAACGGTGTCGATAAAATCGACCGCACCGTCAAACACCTCATCACCGAGGTAAAGCGTGCCGTCCATATCGAGCAGAAACAGTTTTGTGTTCAGAAGCTTATCCATTCTCATACTCCGATCTAAAAATTTCAGAAATATTATATAGTTTTATGGCCTTAAAATCAACTACATCTTGCATTGCATCGCGGATATGATAAAATTATATTAAAAATTCGAAGGAGCTACGATATGGACATTGCTTTCAATAACGGCTGGCTTTTTACCGAGGACTACGACGCAGGCTTTGACAAGGCGTCCTCCGTCCGTCTGCCGCACACGGCAAGGGAGATACCTTATAACTATATCGACTGCCGCGACTATCAAATGGTCTGCGGCTACCGAAAGAGCTTTACCGCTCCCTCGGAGTGGCAGGGCAAGCGGCTTATACTGCGCTTTGACGGAGCTGCGCACGAGGCAACGGTATTCTGCAACGGAACGCGTGTCGGATATCACGCCTGCGGCTACACGGCGTTTTCAGTTGATATAACGGACAGCGTTAATTTCGGCGGCGAAAACATAATCGATGTTCGGCTCGACACGCGCGAGAGCCTTAACATTCCGCCGTTTGGCTTTGTCATTGACTATCTGTGCTACGGCGGACTTTACCGCGAGGTGACGCTCGAGGTAAAGGAACCCGAGTATATCAAAGAAGTTCTTATCGAGAACACCGGCCTGCACGAGCTGCGAGTGAGGATCGAAAGCGAATGCGAAAGCGTTGCTACAGATATTGTTGACGGCAGCGGCAAGGTCATTGCCTCGGCCTGCGCCAAGGCGTTTGAGCTGAGCGTTCCGAATGCACAGCTTTGGAGCTTGAACTCCCCTGCTCTGCACACGGCGCGTGTTCGCGCAATGCGCGGCGGCGAGGTCGTTGACGAAAAGAGCCTGCGCTTCGGATTCAGAACCGTTAGATTTGAAAATGACGGATTTTATCTCAACGGTCAGAGGATAAAGCTGCGCGGACTCAACAGACATCAGTCATACGCCTATGTCGGCTACGCCATGCCGAAATCGGTTCAGGAGCTTGACGCCGAGATACTCAAAAACGAGCTTGGCGTTAACGCCGTGCGCACCTCGCACTATCCGCAGTCGCAGCACTTCATATCGCGCTGCGATGAGCTGGGACTGCTGGTGTTTACCGAAATTCCCGGCTGGCAGCATATCGGCGATGAGGATTGGAAGCAGCAGGCCGTTAAAAACACCGACGAAATGGTGCGGCAGTATATGCACCATCCGTCTATCATGCTGTGGGGCGTCAGGATAAACGAATCGCAGGACTGCGACGAGCTTTACAGAAAAACAAACGCCGTTGCGCACACGCTTGATTCCGGCCGCCAGACGAGCGGCGTCAGATATCTCGAAAAAAGTCACCTGCTTGAGGATGTTTATGCATACAACGACTTTTCGCACACCGGCGATAACGCCGGTTTGAAAGCTAAAAAGGACGTGACGAGCAAGAAGCACAGGCCTTACTTCGTTTCCGAGTGCAACGGGCACATGTTCCCGACAAAGCCCTTTGACGATGAGCGGCACAGACTCAGCCACGCGCTCAGGCACGCGAAGGTGCTCGACGCGATGTATGCCGCCGACGATATATGCGGCATATTCCCGTGGTGCATGTTTGACTACAACACGCATCAGGACTTCGGCAGCGGCGACGGGATATGCTACCACGGCGTTATGGACATGTTCCGCAACCCGAAGCTCGCGGCCGCGGTTTACGCAAGCCAGAGCGACAACGTTCCCTGCTGCGTCGTCTCCTCATCCATGGATATCGGCGAGCACCCGGCAGGCGATATCGGCAAGGTGTATGTTTTCACCAACGCCGACATCGTGAAGCTTTATAAGGACGGCGTTTTTGTCCGCGAGTTTTTCCCCGGGAAAGACGAATATCCCGCTCTCCCCCATCCCCCGGTCATCATCGACGATTTCATCGGCGAGCTGCTTATAACGCAGGAGGGCTTTGACGAGAAGACGGCGGACACGGTCAAGGAATGCCTGCTTGCCGTTGCCAAATCAGGGCCGAGCGCGCTTCCGCCGAAAATTCTTGCAAAGTTTGCGCGGCTCATGCTCACAAAGGGCTTTAAATTCTCCGACGGCGTTGAGCTTTACGGCAAATACGTCGGCAACTGGGGCGGCGAGGCGACAAAATGGCGCTTTGACGCGATAAGAGACGGCGAGGTCATAAAAAGCGTGACTCGCTCGCCGGGCCAGAAGGTTCACCTCGAGGTAATCCCGAGCAAAACCGAGCTTTCCGAGGGCGGCACATATGACGCTGCCGCAGTGCGCATCCGCGCGCTTGACGAATACGGCAACCTCGCTCCGTATTGGCAGGAACCCGTCGTTTTTAAATGCAGCGGCGCGCTTGAGCTTATAGGCCCCGAGATAATCTCCCTCAAGGGCGGCTCCGGCGGATGCTATGTCAAAACCATCGGCAAAACCGGAAAAGCTGCGCTGAGCGTAAACGATATTGAAATTGAATTTAATATAGATATGTAAATCACGGAGGATGTACCATGAAGAGAAAAGCTTCTGTTATCGGCCTGCTGCTTGCGCTGCTTATGATACTCGGCGCATGCGGCGGCGCAGAAGATAAGCCCAATGTCGGCGCTGCCGAAACTCCGCAGCCGACAGCGGAGCCTACGCAGCAGCCCACCGGCCCGGGAGTTGCCGCCACAGGCACACCTGCCGTTACCAAGGGCAAGCTCATATATACAATGGATTACGATCTCGGCATTCTCGACGGCAGCGGAGAGAGCGGCTGGCTTGTAACCTCGTGGATGGCCAAGGGCTACGGAACGCGTTACTATGCAATAAACCCCGTCACCGGTCAGGTCATTGAGGGCGAAGAGGGCGCAGAGGTCGTGCTTTGCGCAAACGGCCTTGTGCGCTTTGTCTGGAAGGACGCAGACGGCAACGAGGTATCCGCCGACACTGTGTACTTCATAGACGGCGAGCCGAAAACCTTTGATCTTTATGCCCAGATCTATGGTCTTGATGGCGTGCTCAAGGAAGAACGCAAGATATTAAGCTGGACTCAGACCTCGGAGGATCCGTATTTCACCGTTGTGCTGCCGGAAATGAACAAGATAATTTCCGAGCTTGGCGGCGGAAGCATTGCCGGCAATGAGCTTGTTCTCTCCGTTACCGACGATAACGGAGACGCAGTCGTTCTCGGCCTTGACGGCGAAGAGCTTATAAGACTCGCCGGCGTTGACGCATCGGAGGTTTACGCATATTCAAGCTCCGACGGAAGCTTTGTTTCTGTTTATCGTCCCGACAGCGACCAGACCGAGTTTTACCGCTTTTAAGGAGGCGAGCCTGTGAAGAGACGACTTCTTGCCGGTTTTTTGGCGCTTGTGATGGCGCTCGCACTGCTGCCGGCATCTGCCTTTGCCGCGCCGGATATTCCCGATGGCTATGTGCCGATCTACACTTTAGCAGACCTTAAAGAGAACATCGGCAGCGGCTATTACCTGCTGATGAACGATATAGACGCAAACAAAGAGGACATTGCATACGACACGCTTAACGACGCAGCCTGCGGCTCTTTGCTCAAAGGCGGAGTTATAAACGGCAACAGCCACACAATATACAATCTCAAAGGTACGCTCATTGAGAAAAACTTAGGCACCATCAAGAATCTTAATGTTACCGTAATAAGCACCGATGAAGATAACGATGTTTTTGGCACTGACAGCGGCATTTGCGGCATTGCTTATTACAACTCATATGGTGATGACACTGGCCTTATTGAAAACTGCAATGTCAGCATGACAGTACGGCGCAGTTTTGATAAGCTCAACATAGGATTCATAACATGCGGTATTGCGAGAGGAAAAGGCTCAGTAATAAACTGCATCGTAGACCTGGATATCGACTTAAAATACACCGGCACGAATAAAGACAGCGATATCAGCGTTGCCGGCATAGGCGATGACAGCCGCTTTGCCGATATTGACAGCTGCCTTGTGATGGGCTCGGTCAATATTCAGACACCCGGTTACGCACGTTTGGCAGGCATAAGCGACGAAGACTCCAAAAACTCCGCCAACGCCCTTGAAAAGGCCAATGTTGAATGCACAAGCACTTACCGAAGCGCGTATGATTTCTTCACGCTCAGCAGTGCCAGCAGCGCTCGCAATTCCGGCGGTCAAAGCATCAATAACAGAGTCGCGGACGATCTTGAAGTAAACTATACCTTTAACGACAGAGTCGTTCTTGACGGAAAGCCCGATGCCGAGAGCAAGCTCTATACCCTTGCAAGCCGCGACAGTATTCTCAATGACTGGGATATTTCCGACGTTCCCTCCGAGATTCCGCCGGAAAAGCCCGAACCGGGAGATACTACGCCCGTTACCGTTGACTTCAATTTTGAGGGCAACGTCGGTCACACGCAGTCATGGCAATTTGAATACTCTGACGACTACTTCTATGCGCAGGACGATGGCTACGGCTATAACGCAAAGCTTGCAAAAGCCTCACTGTGCCTTGAGATGACGACCTTCTCGACAAATGCTAACACCACATGGCGCGGTAATGGCGACGCCACGGCACTCAGCCGAACCGAAAATGTCCGTGAACTTCTTAATAAGCTGAATTTCAGCTCGCTTAAGTATGTTAACTACGACGTTCCGCTTGATGATACATCGGACAAGGTCGCCTATACCCTTGCAATGAAGTATATCACCAACAAAAACGGCGGCACTGACACGCTGATTGCCGTTCCCATTCGCGGCGGCGGCTACGGCGGAGAATGGGCAAGCAACTTCAACGTGTACAACAGCGAGGAAAAGCTCAGCCGCAATCATTACGGCTTCCAGACTGCCGCCAACGGCGTTCTGAACGGTCTGAGCGACTATGTTCAGAGCCATGAGATAAAAGGCGACCTGAAGATATGGGCAGTCGGCTTCAGCCGCGGAGCTGCCGTTGCAAATCTTCTGGGTCGTGCGCTGAACAATGCAACCATCGGCGGTATAAAGCCCAACGTTGTGGACATATACGTCTACACATTCGCGACTCCGGCAGGCGCATCCCACGATTCGGCAGAAACATTTTTTGACCCTAACATTTATAACATTGTAAGCCCTGTCGATTTGGTTCCGCGCGTCGCGCCTACGGCTTGGGGCTTTACACGATACGGAATAACGCTGTCGCTTCCATACGAAAGCAGCAGCAAGCTGTGGGATAAGTTTGAAGAGATCGCCGGAATGTATACCAGAGAGATCAAGCCCTCTCAGCGTGCATTTTTTGACAGATTCTGCGAGGTTGCCTTCACAAACGACCCCGGCGGCTCCGTATTCGGAACAGTTAACTACACGGATATCCAGAAGGATATAATGGACTTCACCGGGAGCGAGCTTGGCACACCTCCGGCCTCTCCTTTTGAGAAGGGAGACACTTTGAGATGTGTACTATCAAACGACACGCTGAAGTACGTGCTCGGTTGTGCTGCGTTTAATTACACGCTGATCCCCTATGCTCTTATGAATCTCAACACGCTCGGACTTGCCCACTATCCCGAGCACTACCTTGCGCATCTTGAAGTTGACAATTTGCAGAGCGAAGACGATTTCGTAAGCTCCTATCACGCACGCACCGTCCTGGTGTATCCGCCTGCGGATAAGCAGCTTAAATCCTATGACATCAAGGTCGATTTCTGGAATGCAAAGGGGCAGTCGGCTGGCAGCTATGCAAACGGCGCATGCAGCAGCGGAGAGGTTTCCGTTGAGCTTACTGACATTGGACTGATCGCGAGCCTGCCCGAGGGCGCAGAGTACAGCTTTACCGTTTCCGGTGCGGATGCCGGCAACGTCGGTGCAAAGATATATTCCTACGACGGCGCGGACATTGAGCCTGCGCGCACCGTGGATTTTGAGGCTCTTCCCTCATCCGACGGCAATGCCTGCACGGTTTTCGTGCCCGAGGATATCTACAGCGACTACTACGCGCAGGACTCCGACGGAAACATATACGAGCCGGACAGCGACAGCGACTACCCCGACGAGCCGGATGAACCGTACATAAACAACTTCACCGACGTTCACGAGGGATCTTTCTATTACGATGCCGTTCTGTGGGCGGTAAACGCCGGCATTACAAACGGCACAACGGACACGACATTCAGCCCGAACGCAAGCTGCACCCGTGCCCAGGTCGTAACCTTCCTGTGGCGAGCAGCCGGATGCCCCGAGCCTGAATCATCTGTCTGCCAATTTGTCGATGTTCCAAAAGGCAGCTTTTACTACAAGGCCGTTATGTGGGCCGCCGAAGAAGGCATCACAACAGGCGTCACCGCCGATCACTTCCAGCCCGGCGCAACCGTTACCCGTGCTCAGGTTGTGACCTTCCTATGGCGCTGGGATCTGTGCCCGAAGGCGAGCAGCTCGAGCGGCTTTGCCGATGTTTCCAAACACGCTTTCTACACCGATGCCGTTGATTGGGCGGTCGAGTACGGCATAACCAAAGGCACGACGGCAAAGACGTTTTCTCCGAACGATAAGTGCATGCGCTCGCAGATAGTCACCTTCCTCTACCGCTATTTTGTGGTCGATTAGAAACAAGGTATATGCAATTACACGGTGCAGTTTTTCAGACTGCACCGTGTTTTTTAGCAGCAATGTAAAATTTATATATACGCCGCCATAATGGCGGCAGCTGTGCTATAATGATTTTATGACATAACAGAAAGTAAGACGAACACTATGTGGATACTCTTCGCGTTCGGCTCGGCACTGTTTGCCGGTCTGACATCCGTTCTCGCAAAGCGCGGAATCAAAAAGACCGATTCCGACGCAGCCACGGCAATACGTACAATAGTTGTGCTGATTTTCTCGTGGCTTATGGTTTGGATAGTCGGGTCGGCTCCGACCATCACCGGGCTGAGCACAAAAACGTGGGTCTTCCTCATCCTGTCCGGCATTGCGACCGGCGCATCGTGGCTTTGCTATTTCAGAGCGCTGCAGCTCGGCGACGTGAACAAGGTCGTGCCGATAGACAAGTCCTCAACGATACTCACCATAATTCTGGCACTGATCTTCCTCGGCGAGCCTATCTCGTGGCTTAAAGCTGCTGCCGTTGTCCTCATCGGCATCGGTACGTTCATGATGATCGAAAAGAAAGCAGATACCGAGCAAAAGCAGGAGAAGAAGAGCTGGCTGCTGTATGCCGTGCTGTCGGCAGTGTTTGCGTCACTGACCTCGATCCTCGGCAAGATCGGAATTGACGGCGTTGAGTCAAACCTCGGAACGGCTATACGCACAGGCGTTGTGCTCGTCATGGCGTGGCTTATCGTGTTCGTAAAGAGCAAGCAGCACACGCTAAAGGATATTCCCAAAAACGAGCTGGGCTTTATCTGTCTTTCGGGACTGGCTACCGGCGGCTCGTGGCTGTGCTACTACAAAGCGCTCCAGGACGGCCTTGCAAGCGTGGTCGTTCCCATCGACAAGCTGAGTATTCTTGTTTCGATCGGCTTCTCGGCGCTGGTTTTCAAGGAGCGGCTTTCGAAAAAAGCAGCCTTCGGCCTTGTGCTCATAGTCGGCGGAACGCTTATGATGCTGATCTAAGCTTACGCCCTAATAAAATCATTGTTGTCTCCTCATTGCAATTATAATCACGGAGGATATGAAAGGAATATCTTGAGCTTTGCCTTGCCGGAGAATCGACCTTTATCCCACAAAAGAAAATGCCGGCTAAAAAGCAGGAGCGGCTGCGCCAGACGATCAAGGAGCTTGAGGACAGCATTGCATATATCGACTGGAAGCAGAATTTCTATGACGAGGTACTGACCGGAAAGCGTCCGTATGTCAGCAACCTTATCCTCACCGAAAATGACTGAAAAAAGTCTGCGGCAGTTTGCTGCAATAAAAAGATCACCGGGAAAAGTCAAATACTTTTCCCGGTGATCTTTTCCATGGAGCTGGTGGTGAGAATCGAACTCACAACCTTCTCATTACGAGTGAGATGCTCTACCATTGAGCCACACCAGCAAAGGACATTTCGCATTTTAGCACATGGCGGCGATAAAGTCAAACAAAAAAAGTTATAACTGCTCGTTATTGCTCAAATTTGTAAGTCATTATGCTGACAATTTATGTTTATAAAAAATATAAGAATTTCAGCACTTTTTCAATGCTACAAAACAGTCACAAACCGTTTACATAATTATTTCAAAAAATTATTTTGCAGATAGTTATCAACATTTTCAACAGAGTTTCCAACACTGAATAATCATTGAATTTCAGTATTTAGCGCCGATATGTAAAATTATGTAGAGTCCTGAAGTCGAATTTTGTTACATTTTGAAAACATCATTTCGTTTACATAAGTCCATTTTTGTTAAGAGATTGAAACTCTTTGCCACCGACGATAATATGGTCAAGTAATTTTATATCGACAAGCTCCAAAGCTTTCTTCACAAGCCGGGTGCAGTACTCATCCTCCTTCGACGGAAGCGGCAGCGCACCGGGGTGGTTATGGGCGATTATAACGGCGGCAGCGTTGCTTTTAATGGCCGCCTCAACAAGCATTCTTATGCCGACCTCGGTTGCGTTCACAACGCCGCGGCTTATCTCCTTGCAGGCTATTATTCCGTTATAGGAGTTAAGCAGCAGCGCATAGCATATCTCATTTACCTCGTACATGAACTTGGCGACAAAATATGCGCCGGCATCCTCGCTGCGGCGGATGACCTTTGTCGGCAGACTTTTTGTAAGCAGATAGCGGCGGCTGACCTCGGGAATGAGCTTTATGAGCGTCGCGGCGTTCTCTCCTATCCCGTCAACACGCATAAGCTCCTCGTGCTTTGCCTCGAAAACCGCGGCGAGCGAGCCGAACTGCTTTAAAAGCCTGTGCGCAAGCTCATTTGTGTCCTTGCGCGGAACGGCGTAAAAAAGCAGCATCTCAAGTGCGTTATGATCGTTAAAGCCATCCAGCCCGGCCTCGACGAAGCGGCTTTTCATCCGCTCCCTGTGTCCGTCGTGTACGCCCATATGCCCTCTCCTTACAGCTCCATATTCGCGTAAGCGTTGAGATCCCAGCCGGCAGTGTTCCCGGCGAGATACTCATAATAGCCCTGACAGCCTATCATTGCCGCATTATCGCCGCAAAGCTTCAGCGGCGGAACAAACAGCTCGCAGCAGTTTTTCTCGGCGGCAGCTTTGAAATCGGCACGGATACGCGAATTTGCCGCCACACCGCCGGCAATGGCGATTTTTTTATAACCGAGCTCCTTTGCAGCCATCATTGTGCGCGGCACGAGCGCGTCGCTAACTGCGGCCGTGAAGGATGCCGCAAGCGAGGCTCTGTCCAACTCCTCGCCCTTCTGCTCGGCATTGTGTACGATGTTTATAACGGCAGTCTTAAGGCCGGAGAAGCTCATTTCATAGGGATGCCCCTCAATATGCGTGCGCGGCAGGTGATATTTCTTATCGTCGCCGCCCTGTGAGAGATCGTCAATGGGCTTGCCGCCGGGATACGGCAGACCGAGCACGCGCGCGGTTTTGTCAAAGCACTCGCCTGCCGCATCATCGCGCGTTGCGCCGATGACCTTTAGATCCGTATAGCTGCGAACGTCGATTATAAGCGTATTGCCGCCGGATATTGCAAGGCACAGAAACGGAGGCTCAAGCTCGGGATATGCTATGTAGTTTGCCGCAACATGGCCTTTTATATGGTGCACGGGAATGAGCGGAACACCCAGGCTCATAGCAGCGGCCTTGGCAAAGTTAAGGCCCACAAGCACCGTTCCGATAAGGCCGGGAGCGTACGTTGCCGCAACGGCGTCGATATCGCTTTTTTCTATTCCGGCTGCCTGCACGGCGCGCTCGGCAAGGCGCGATATGACCTCAACGTGGCTTCTCGACGCTATCTCCGGCACTACGCCGCCGTAAATTGCGTGCAGATCTGCCTGCGAGAATATCTGATCCGTAAGCACATTTCTGCCGTTTTCAACGACGGCGACGGCGGTCTCATCGCAGGATGATTCAAAGGCAAGTATTTTCATTTCTCTTCCTCACTTAGAAAACAAGTCATCAAAACGGCGTCCTCCTTCGGCAGGCTGTAGTATCCCTTTCGCCGGCCGACCTCGATGTAGCCGTGTTTTTTATATAAGCTCTGCGCCGGCACATTGCCAAGGCGCACCTCCAGTGTTAAAAAGTTGAGCTTTGCAGCCTCAGCTCGTGCACGAAGCTCGTCAAGCAGCATATCGGCTATTCCCTCGCGCCGCCTGTCCGGCGACACGGCGACATTGGATATATACCCCTCGTCAAGGACGTACATAAGACCGACATAGCCCACAGCCCTGCCCTCTTCGTCCTCGGCGGCAAGAAAAACATGCATGGAGTCCGTCAGCTGAGCCGTAAGCTGCTCGCGCGTCCACGGCAGCGAAAAGCACTGCTGCTCGATGCGCAGGATATCGTCAATGTGCTCGGCTCTTGTATCGACAATGCGCACCATCACATATTCTCCTCGCGCAGCTCGTCAATGACGGCGAGAGTCTCATCCTCAATGCGCAGAACGCACTTTTTCCAGCCTATCGGCAGCGTCGGCGGATAGATATCCTCATCGGCAAGGCACATTATGCGCTCGTCCATATCCTGATATTCGTCCGACAGCTTCTGCGCCTGAAGCGCCGTCATACACAACACTACATCGCAGCGTTCGATAAGCTCGCGCGTTACCGGCACAGGATAGCCGTGCGGCAGCCTTATATCGAGCGCTTCGCAGCACTTTTTCACACGCGGATTTATCTCATCCCTAACGTCGATCCCTGCCGAATACGCCATGACCTCCGGGCAGTAATCGCTCTTTGACGAGTTGAACACCGCTTCGGCGACGAGCGACATGCTGTTATCATCGCACACAAACAGTATACTTTTTACGTCAATGCCGCCAAAGCCGTAAAGCTCGGACTGGCGCTCGTCCCAGCGCTCAAGGCTGCGGTCGCCGGCCTGGCTTTCGATATGGTGCGTAAGCTCATGATGAAGCGTGCTCTTTAAGCGCCGGCGGAATGTCTCGTCGTCCATGTCGCCGTAAAGCTCTGTAAACGAACCGTAATACAGCTCGATATGCCGTCCCATTTTATCGCGGAAATACATGCCGAGCGTGTATCTTCCGTCGTCGCTGCGCACGGCATCCTCGACGAAGCTGACTCCGCCGTTTAAGTTTTTGAATATCTCCTCGGGCAGCTCGTCAACAAGATCGTCGAGAACGTCCCCGGCTTGTTCATATGTCAGCATCAGTGCGCCTCCGCCCAGCTGTGTCCGATTTTTGCATCGACCGTGAGCGGTACGCTGAGCTTGGCAGCGCCGCTCATCTCCTCACGCAGAATGTCTGCAACGGTCTGCGCCTCAGCCTCGGGGCACTCGCATATAAGCTCGTCATGCACCTGCAAAATGAGTTTTGCCTTGAGTCCCTCGGCTTTGAGCCTGTTATACACATTCACCATTGCAAGCTTAATTATATCCGCCGCAGTGCCCTGGATCGGCATATTCAGCGCAACGCGCTCTCCGAACGATCTTGTATTGAAATTCGATGATTTAAGCTCCGGCAGATCGCGGCGGCGCGAATAGATCGTCGTAACATACCCGTCCTGCTTTGCCTTTTCGACGATGGACTTCATATAATCGCGCACACCGTCGTATTTATTTAAATACGCATCCATATACGCCTTTGCCTCGCCTTGAGTTACGCCGATATCCTGCGCAAGCGACCACGGCGATATGCCGTAGACTATACCGAAGTTTACGGCCTTTGCGCGGCTGCGCTGCAAGGACGTTACCTCATCGACAGGCGTATTGAACACCTGCGAGGCCGTGACAGTGTGGATATCCTCGCCGCTTAAAAACGCAGCACGCATGTGCTCATCGCCGGATATATGCGCAAGCAGCCTCAGCTCTATCTGACTGTAGTCGGCATCGACAAGGACATTGCCCTTAGATGCAATGAACATCTCGCGGATATGACTTCCAAGCTCTTTGCGGATCGGTATGTTCTGAAGATTCGGGTCGGTGCTTGACAGTCGGCCGGTCGCCGTAACGGTCATCTGGAACTTGGTTCTTATCCTGCCGTCCGGGTCAATGAGCTTCAAAAGTCCATCAGCATAGGTGCTCTTGAGCTTTGTTAGCATGCGGTAATCGAGGATCATGTTTACTATCGGGTGCTTGCCGCGCAGCTTTTCAAGCACATCGGCATTTGTGCTCCAGCCGGTTTTTGTTTTTTTGCCTGCCGGGAGCATGAGCTTATCGAAAAGCACTTCACCAAGCTGCTTGGGCGAATTGATGTTGAACTCACACCCGGCATGCTCGTATATGGCGCGCTCTAGCTCCGCTATCGTGCCGGTCAGGCTTTCGCCAAAGCTCACGAGTGCCGCCTTATCTATCATAAAGCCTTGCTCCTGCATATCGGCCAGAACGCGGCACAAAGGCATTTCTATCTCGTAAAAGAGCTTCGTCATGCCGAGCTCTTCAAGCTTTTTCTCGGTCACCGGGCGCAGTCTGTACACTGCTTCCGCTCCGTCGAGCTCCGCGCCGCAATAGCCCATGCTGAGCCTGCCGAGGCTGTAATCTCCGGCAGTTGCATCAAGCAGGTAGCCTGCAAGCGCCGTATCGTATACAAAGCCGTCAAGCGGCAGCTTCTCGGCAATGAGCTGTGTCATCAGGTTCTTTACATTGTGCGACATCTTCTTCACATCGCCGGAAAACACAAAGCTCAGAAGCCTTGAATAGTCGTCTCCGAGGCTGCTCCAGCGCGCAAGGTACACGGCCTTGCCGTCGCATATCTCAATGCTGTCAAAGCTCTCGTCAGCCGTTACGGCGATCTCGTCAGCGTTCCGAACGGCATTCACTATCTCGTCAAACGAGGCGTCTTCAACATGAGCAATGCGCTCTGTCATTGCCTTCTGCGCGCTCTCGGTGCTTTCGCTCACGCCCCATTTTTCGATAAATTTATTAAATCCGAGCTTTTTGAGCACATCGTACAGCTCTGGCTTATAGTCCTCGCTCCACTTCGCATCCTCGGGCGCAAACTCTATCGGCGCATCGGTGTGTATCGTTGCAAGCTCATAGGATAAAAAGGCGCTCTCCCTGCCTTCTCGCAGTTTTTTGCGCATGCCCTCTTTTACATCTATGGTGTCAAGCCCGGCATAAATGGTTTCAATATCTTTATACTTCTGCACAAGCCCCATAGCCGTTTTCTCGCCTACTCCCGGCACGCCGGGGATGTTATCCGAGCTGTCGCCCATCAGAGCCTTGAGGTCAATGATGTGCTTCGGCTCAAACCCGTACTCATCGAAAAACAGCTTGGGAGTATACTCGGTCGTCGTTGTCTGGCCCATGCGGCTTTTGACATGGCAGACATGCGTTGTTTCACTTATAAGCTGGAAGCTGTCCTTATCGCCGGTGACGATGCGGCAATCCCAGCCGACTGCGCTGCATCGCGCAGCGACCGTGCCGAGCAGGTCATCGGCCTCGTAGCCCTCAAGCTCAATGCGCAGGATGCCCATTGCGTCAAGCACCTGCTTGAGTATCGGCATCTGAACGGCCAGCTCCTCGGGCATGCCCTTGCGCTGTGCCTTATATCCCTCATATCTTAAATGTCTAAACGTCGGCGCTTTGAGGTCAAATGCCACGCACACGGCCTCGGGCTTTTCATCGTCAAGCAGCTTGCGGAGTATGGCAAGGAAGCCGTACACGCCGTTTGTGGGCGTTCCGTCGGGCGCCGTGAGGGCGCGTATGCCATAAAACGCGCGGTTTACTATGCTGTTTCCGTCAAGTATCAAAAGTTTCATCATTTCACCTCGCCGCGCAGGCGGACGATCTCGTCTCTAAGCTGAGCCGCAAGCTCGAATTCAAGCATTTTTGCCGCGGCTTTCATTTCCTTTTCGAGCTTTTCGATAAGCTCCTTACGCTCTGACTTTGTGAGCTTCACTCCGTCGGCACGGCGCAAAGTTTTCTCGCTCTCGCTGGAGATCTCGATAAGCTCGCGAACGCTTTTTACTATCGTTTTCGGCACGATGCCGTGCTCTGCGTTATATGCCGCCTGCTTTGCGCGGCGGCGCTCCGTCTCGTCGATCGCAAGGCGCATCGACCGCGTCACGGTATCTGCATACATGATAACCGTACCCTCGGCATTGCGTGCCGCGCGCCCGATGGTCTGGATAAGGCTCGTTTCACTTCTAAGGAAGCCCTCCTTATCGGCATCCAGGATTGCAACAAGGCTCACCTCCGGGAGGTCAAGTCCCTCGCGCAGGAGGTTTATGCCGACAAGCACGTCAAAATCGCCAAGGCGTAGGCTGCGGATTATCTCCATACGCTCTATCGCGCCGATATCGTGGTGCATGTATCTGCACTTAATGCCGGCTGCGCCGAGGTACTCGGTAAGATCCTCAGCCATTTTCTTGGTGAGCGTCGTTACCAGAGTGCGCTGGCCCTTTTCGATGCGTATATTTATCTCGCTTATAAGATCGTCTATCTGCCCCTCTATCGGGCGCACGGAGATCTCCGGGTCGAGCAGGCCGGTCGGGCGGATTATCTGCTCGGCTATCTGCCCTGCCCTTTCGCGCTCGTAATCGCCGGGAGTTGCGGAGACATACACAGCCTGATTTATGCGCTCCTGAAATTCCTCGAATTTAAGCGGCCGGTTATCATACGCCGACGGCAGACGGAAGCCGTATTCAACCAACGACTCCTTGCGCGCGTGGTCGCCGCGGTACATTGCCCTGACCTGCGGCAGAGTGACGTGACTTTCGTCAACAAACAGCAGAAAATCCTTTGGGAAATAATCGAGCAGCGTCATGGGTGCAGAGCCTGCCGGGCGGTTTGAGATTATGCGCGAATAGTTCTCTATGCCCGAGCAATAGCCAAGCTCCTGCATCATTTCGATATCGTAATTTGTGCGCTGCGATATGCGCTGAGCTTCAAGCAGCTTGCCGTTATCCTGAAAGTATTTCACGCGCGCGGCGCACTCGGCACGGATATCGTCGATAGCGCGCGCCATTTTGTCACGGCTTACGACATAGTGGCTGGCCGGGTATATCGCCGCATGATTCAGATAGCGTACGGGCGCACCGGTAACGACGTTCACCTCGCTTATTCTGTCCACCTCATCACCGAAAAACTCGACGCGGATAGCCTTATCGGTCGCATAAGCCGGGAATATCTCAACAGTATCGCCGCGGACGCGGAACATGTTTCGCTCAAATGCAATGTCATTGCGCTCGTAACGTATCTCGATGAGCTTGCGCAGAAGCTCGTCAAAATTGCGCGTCTGCCCCGGACGCAGGGATATGACCATGTTTTTATAGTCGATCGGGTCGCCGAGGCCATAGATGCAAGAAACGGATGCAACAACTATAACGTCGCGCCGCTCGAACAGACTGGAGGTCGCGCTGTGGCGCAGGCGCTCGATCTCATCGTTTATTGCGCTGTCCTTTTCAATGAAGGTATCCGTGTGCGGAATATACGCCTCGGGCTGATAATAGTCATAGTACGAGACGAAATACTCCACGGCGTTATCCGGGAAAAACTCGCGAAACTCCGAGCACAGCTGCGCCGCAAGTGTCTTATTGTGCGCCAGAACGAGCGTCGGGCGATTGAGCTTTTCGATAACGCTCGCCATGGTGAAGGTCTTGCCCGAGCCGGTCACGCCGAGCAGCACCTGCTCATCAAGGCCGTTTTCGATGCCGCGCACGAGCGTCTCTATGGCCTCCGGTTGATCGCCCATCGGCGAATATGAAGATTTCAAAACGAATTTATCCAAATCGGGCAGCCTCCGCATAGCATTATCATTTTACCATCGGTTAACAAGGGCAAACACGCCTGACAGCGTGCCTTTTCGGCGCTTTTTGCCCTTTTCGCCTTGACGGGCGCCAGCCCGCCTGCACCTCAAAAAGCAAAAATCACTCGAAAATTCATCGCTGACAGGTGCAAGGCAGTTTTGCCGGTGCAGAAATGCGGACAGACGAGGAAAGGCCCGAAGAGAATACTTGCCGTATTGTCAAGGGGCTTGACGTTGTATGGGCGTATTTCTGCCCGTCAAAACCGTGTCTGACCTTGTCAACCGATGGTATTATACCACGCACATGAAAAAATCACAAGGCAGACAAGCTGCCTTGTGATAGGTTTTGGATTTGCGATCAGATCTGGTAAGACGCCCAGTCGATGTCGGGAACCTTCTCGGTCCACTTCTCGTAAACGCTGTCGCCCACGCGGTCGCACTTATGATAGTTCGTTGCTTCCTGTACGTCCTTGTAGTACCATGCGTTTTCGTTCAGGTTATCGCTCCACATGTTCATGTCGGACGTCGGCAGGAGGTCGGATACGCTCTCGGTCTGGCGATCGAGGACGCGGTTTATCATCGCGAAGGTCTCTGCACGGGTGATGTTGTTGTTCGGGCGGAAGGTGCCGTCTTCATAGCCGTTGATCCAGCCGTTGCCCGCGGCAAGCTCGATGCTCTTCTGTGCCCAGTGGCCGGTGATGTCGCTGAAGGTCTTGGTGTTGACGTCGAGCTTTGCAAAGCGCGCTATGATCGTCGCAAGCTCCGCACGGGTGATGCTCTTGTTCGGCTGGAAGGTGCCGTCGGTGTAGCCCTTGATGATGCCCATGTTCGTAAGCGTAGATACCGCGCGGCAGCACCATGCGCCGTCCTTGATGTCGCTGAAGCTGCTGGTGGTCTTATCGTACTGCGTGCGTGCCTCATCGGTCAGCAGGCGGAAGAAGATCGTTGCAACTTCTGCGCGGCTGATGTCGTTATTCGGGCGGATGGTGCCGTCGGTGTAGCCGATGACGTAGTTGAAGTGGATCTCCTTATTGAGGACCTCAATTGCCTTGAGAACGCCGTCAACATAGGTGATCTTGTAGTTTGCGGTGACATCCTCGCCCTTTGCGTTCTTGATGACCGCGTCGGACGCAACGTTCAGGGACTCGCCCGGCTCGCTCTGGATGCCGGTGATCTTGACGGAATCGACCTTGTCGCCGGTCGCGAGACCTTCGACGGTGTACTTATCGCAGGTGACGGGAGCTATGCCCTCGGCGCTGCCGGCGGTGATGGTCAGAGGACGCTGCGTGATCGTCAGAACACCGTCTGCCTTGATGATGAACTCAACGTTCTTGAAGCGCGCGTTTGTGTTCTTAAACTGCTCGGCCTTGAGCCCCATCTCATAGCTGCCTGCGTTCACGCCGCTTGCGAGTGCCTTGCCGCTGAAGGTGAAGTCCTTCTCGGTGTAGCGGGAATCGCTGATCTTCACGGTGTAGTCCTTGACGCTGTGCTCGGTGCCGTCATACACGACGCTGTCGCTGTTGCCGGTGATCTCGACCGTGATCTTGTCGGTTATCGAGGGATTCGGACGATAGGGGCGCTCTTTGATGGTGAGATAACCATCCGTAACTTCAATTGCGATTTTCTTATAGTTAATTGATGTTGCAGTAAAATCGTCCGCAGTCAACCCCATATAGTAAGTGTCTACGTTTGTTCCCTTTGCTATTGCAGCTTTGCCTTCCTTGAGTTTGACGGTAATGGAGCTGTCTTTCACATCGGTAGTATAGCCGGTTACAGATTTCTCGGTGCCGTCATATGTCTCGGTTGCGGTGTTGCCGGTGATCTTGATTACGATCTTCTCGGCAGGCTCTATGAGCATTTCACCAGGAGCATATTCAATATCATAGTTGCCGGTTACATCAACTTCTCCAGCCATTACTTTAGCTGTGCCGGTGAATTCGCCGGTATATGAGCCTGCATCCTTGCCTGTAAGCAGATAGCTGATTCCGCTTACTTCATGACCCGATACCAGTCCGGTGTTATCAGTTGCCGTAACAGGCCACCAGTCCATAAAGCTATGGGTTTGTCCATCGTAGGTTATAGGTTCGCTGCTCTGACCTTCGATGGTCAGAGGACGCTTGGTGATAGTGAGGTAGCCGTCTTCTTCTACAACAAACGTAACGTTTTTAAAGTTGCTATTGTTGTTTACGAAGCTATTCGCAGTCAGCCCCATCGGGGTTGTGCCAACATCAGTACGTGATGCTTTAGGATCACCGGTAAACTTAAAGTCTGCTTCGGTATATTTAGGATCGGATATTTTCACCGTATAGCCGGTTACCGACTGCTCAGCACCATTGTATACCTTGGTGTCAGTGTTGCCGGTGATCGTTACAACGACTGTGTCAATCGGGGTGATTGTGAGGGTTCCCTTTACGGTGTTTGCTACGATGTACTTAGCGGTTGTATCTGTTTTGCCAACAGTCTCACCAACAAAGTCGATGTCATATTTGCCAACTTCCTTGCCGGTACCGGAAGCATATACGCCTCTAAATTCAACACCAGACAGTTTGAAGTTTTTGCCGTTATCGGCTTTCACAACAACATCATATCCGGTATTAACCGTCTGCTCTTGTCCGTTATAAGTAACGATTCTGTCTTCGGCGGTGAGAGTTACATTCTTATAGTAGTAGAATGTGATCTCATTGGTGCCGGTTCCGATCTTTAGTTCTACAGCTGCATCAGAAACCGGGGTGTAGCCGTTGACAGGTACCGGGGTTTCGGTAACTGTTTCGTTAAACGTCTGGCCATCAACTGTTTTGTCTTCTGCGACCTTATCAGTCGTTCCGTTCCAATAGTAGTGTACGGTGTAGCTGAGGTCGGAGCGCAAAGTCCACGAGCCGGTGAGTTTGACTTCCTTGCTCGGCATGGTGAAGCTGCCGTCGCTAACGTTTGCGTCGGTTGTTGTCCAGCCGGAGAATTCGTAGCCGTCGAGAGTGGGAGCCAGAGCGACGGTGACAATATCTCCTGCTTTGTAGGATACTTCATCGGGGAGTGCAGGTGCGCCGGTGGGAACCGTACCTGTGTACTCATAGGTGACATTATATCTCGGAGCCGTGCCCTGTACGCCGGGGACGTTGAAGTAATAGACTTCACCTCCTGCGGTGAAGGTGGTTACTCCGTTTGCAGCATAGTAGTTGTTCTCATGAAATTCAGCAAAATTGGGATCAAAGGTTACTGTGTAGGTCAGCTCATAAGTATAAGTGGTCTTGCCATTTTCGGTAACTTTTGATTTCGGTTCGCCGAGTTCCCATGTATAGCCATTGGCAGTCTCAACGAAGTTATCAGGCTTCGAAGTTACAGTGATATGGTCGCCCATGGGGTCAAGAACCGTGCCGGTTTTTATGCCCTCGGTGATCGATGAGGTTATCGCCTTGAATGCAGTCATCAGCTCTGTAGTATTGTCTGCATTATAGGCATAGGTCTTGCCGCCAGCTGCCGGAGTTGCGATTTTATTCTTCAGGAAGTCACCGACAGTTATATCTACGTGATTATACCACTCTTTGCCGTCGTCATATTCCTTTATTTTTTCATTCGCTGCGCCGAAGCATACAGTATACAGCTTTGCGCCGGTTTTCTTAAGGTTCGTTGCTGCGGCTTTTGTATTGGTGTATACAGCTTTGGAGCACTCCTTGCCATTGCCATAATCCGGCCCTGCTCCCGAGTAGGTCGGCTTACCATCCGTGAGAGCTACCACATTCTTTGATGCAATATCTTTAACTGTCGTATTGTCAAGCTGTGACTTTGCTTTAGACAAGCCCTGCTCAAAGTTTGTGCCGCCACCGGCGCTCAGACCTTCAATAGCTTTTATAGCAGCGTTGTATCCGGCTACCGTAGAAACATCCATCCATTCGCAAGCAACACTCGCGTTATCGCTAAAGCTTACAACGGAAACATAGCGTCCCAAGCCGTCCGCTGCATTATCTTTCAGGCCTGTTACTTTACCATCCTCAAGCACAGCACCGCTATAGCTAAGGATAAAGTTACATGCTGCATCCTTTGCAGCCTTTAAGCGAGTCTCACTGTTCTGAACTGGTCCAGTTTTCCAAGTCTTGCAGTTTTCGCTATGCTCATACCAGTAATTGCCAAGCAAATCACGGTGCTGTTCGGAATTATTACATGTAGCACAAATGTCCATCGAACCGGATACGTCCATGACGAGCACAGTTGCGGCCGAGCCGGGCTTTGTGGTGGTTTCAGTCTGAGTTGAGACTACTTTCAGCGTGATATCATAAGTGTTATCAGCTGTTCTTTTAGCCGTCTTGGTCAAAGACAGAGTATTGTCACCTTCTGTCTTACATGTGACGGTATCTGTTGCTTCAGCGTCCTGCGTCCATGTGCCGTTGACGTACTTACCGTAGATAACGCTTTTATCTGATGATGCATCCGCAAATGCCGAGAACGGCAGGAGCGTGAAGATCATGCAGATGCACATGAGAAGCGCAAGTCCGCGTTTTCTTACATTCATTATTTTTCCTCCTTTTAATTAAAAAAATCCACCGCCTGCGGCAGAGCACCACATATTGTATCGCCTGCCGCGAACGCATACTATTGCGTGGTTTTATTCTACTAAGAGTTAGCAAAAAAATCAATAGTAAATATGATTTTTAGCGAAATTTTACATCCAGTGTCATTACATTGTGGTGACAGGTGTCGGTTTTTGGCGGTTTTTTGCGGCGTTGTGCAATTTTGGTTGTGGATTTTTTAATTCAACCCCTCGTCGGCAAAGCCGACTGCTCCCCTTGACAGGGAGAGCCAATGCGGTGAACGGTGATGAGATGTGGTTCTTTTCGCCTCCCCTGCCAAGGGGAGGTGGGGCAAGACGCGCAGCGGATGCCTCGGTGGGGTCTTAGTGGCGGATTCACATTGTGCCGATACGGTGGGTGCGTCAGCCCGACCGGTGGGTGCAGGCAAAACCTATACATATTGTAACAAAGTAGCGCCTACGGCGCGGATTTATTTACACCTCATCTGCCGCAAGCGGCATCTTCCCCTCAAGCTCCGCAAGGGGAAGACAATGGGGTGCAGACAAAGTTTTGCACTAATATAGCACAATCTAATGTATGGCGAAACGTTACGGTTTCCACCGGCGTTCCGAACCGGGCAGCCAGAGATACATATATCCGTAGGTGCGGCGAATCGCCACTAAAAAAATCCGTTCCCTACGAGCGACCTTTGGCCGCAGCGGAAAGCTAATAGCTGATAGTTAATAGGTTTGAATTCAACCCCCTCGGCAGCAAAGCCGACTGCTCCCCTTAACATGGGAGCCAATGCGGTGAACGGTGCAAAAAAAGATGCCTCGCACTTATGCAGCGCGAGGCAGCTATGGTTTTTTATGCAGTTTCCGGTCGGGATGCCGGAAATATCCGTATCGGCAGGGGCGGCAGCGCGCCTCTAAAAATTCGCCATTGAAAAACGGGAGATCATGCAGGTAAATTCTGCGCGAGTTGCGCTGCCGGCCGGGTCGAGAACGCCGCCGGTGCGGCCGTTTATGATGCCGTTTACATTCGCCCAGCGCATGGCCGGTACGGCATATGCGCTTACCGACGATGCGTCGCGGAAGCTGTCGGCATATGACAGGGGCGCTTTAAGCGTGCCGCCGGATACCACCTTGTCGGCATAGCGGAACAGGAACGCCGCGAGCTGCTCGCGAGTTACGGTCGCAGAGCCTGCAAAGCGAGAGTCGGTGAAGCCGTTGGCGACGCCGGCGTTATACGCCCATGTGATCGCGTTGCGGCTCCATGCGGCGGTGTTATCGGCAAAGGGGCATTTCATGCCGCTGACCGAGGGCGAGCCTGCCATGCGGTAGAGCACCGTCACGACCTGCGCACGCGTTACGATGGCGTTCGGCGAGAAGGTGTTTGCCGTCGTGCCGTTGACAAGGCCGTTTTCATAAGCGTAGACAAGCTCGGGGCGATACCATGCATTATCGGGAACGTCGGTAAACGGCAGCGGCTCGTACAGCTCGCCAGACTGCTTCGAGGTCATGTAGTCGGCAGGGATGCTCAGCATCCAGGACATGCCCAGCTCGCCGTAGTGCGCGCTCATGATGCCGACGATGTTATAAAGAAGCGTGGCGGTCTCGTCCGGGCAGGCCGAGACGAGCTTCATGAGCATCTTGACCAGTGGCCTCACCATCTCTTTGACCTGCTGGGCGTTATACTCGGTGATGCCGGCCTCGCGCATGGTGTCAAGCAGGATATCCGCAACGACAGTCACGGCGCTGTCCTCGCCCTTCATCAGCGAGGATATGAGCTTTGCCATGTTCTCCTTTGCATTTACGGCAAGGCTCTGCTTGACGGTCTCCCACTGGTCGGGGTATGTGCCGATCAGCGGCAGGACAAGCTCCTGAATATCGTCCTGCGCGGCATAGACCTCGGCACGGGTGGTGAACACCTCGGTGAAGAGCTTCTCGACGAATTTATCGAGGAACTCGCCCTGAGTCATAACATCGCCGCGGATGCCGGAGATGATCTTGTCGGCAGTCGCGCCGGGGGTAACGGTGACATATTTGAAGTCGTCGATGCGGTATTTTCCGGCGTTTTCAAAGGTTGAGAACACCTTGAGCATGCTCTCCTTGAGCTGCGAATAGTTTGAGTCGAGCTTTGCCGACGGCATGACATGGTCAACTCCGTATCGCGCAAAGCCCATGCATTCGGGAGCTACGCGAACGACGAGGTCGTTGTAGTTAATGACGTTGTGGATGTTCTCATAGATTCTGCCGCCGACCTTGGAAGCATCGGCTCCCATGGGTGCCTCGAAGGTGTAGATATACATATCCTTTGGTGAGAGGGTGACGTTTTTGCCGACGGAAGCGCCGGAGAGATACATGTCGTCAAGTGCACCTCCGAGCAGGTTTGCACCTGCCGCTCCGCGGCTGTAGCCGGTGCACCAGAGCTTGATCTTGCCGCTTATCTCGCTGTGCTTTGCAAGGTAGGTCTGAAGAAACGCAAGCGCCTTTTCGCGGCAGATGGCAAAGCCGGTGTGCTCGCCATCGAGGCCGACGTTCAGATCCCCTGCCCACTCGGCATAGTAGCCGCAGCCGCGCAGACCGACGGCGATAACGGTGTACTTCTCGCCGTTTACGCGGATCTCTTTGTTAGCAATGCCCACGCCGAAGGTATTGCGTCCGGGGCGCGTGGTGAAGTCGGCGTTTGCCTCGAAGTCCTCAAAACCGATCTGCGTGAGGAAATCCTCGAGGTTTGCCGGGCCTTCCCTGTATCGCTCGGGGTCGGCGACGTTTCCGGCAGCAAGGCACATCGCCATTGTCGCGGCGGCAAGGTCCTGCCTGTACAGATACGCGGTGTCGGTAAAATACCCGTCGCTGTAGGTAAACGGACACGGGTGATCCGTCTCCATGTCATCATGTCCCGCATTGAACATGACGGTGCCTGTGATGGTATCGTAGCCGTTATCCGCCGCAAACACCGACATTGGCGCTATTGAGACGAGCAGCACGAGTACCAGCACGATGCTGAGTGCTCTTTTCATTTTTCTTCCTCCATTTTATATTTTTTCTTCCTCTTTTTCTATAATTGCAAACATAAGCGTTATAAGTCCCGCCTCCGGGAACGGGCAGAATATGCCAGGGTTCGTCATACTCATTAAGCCTATACCTATGTAAGACAGCGCAAAAACGGCAATGCGCTTGCGTTTTCGCCCTATCCACAGCATTTTAAGCCGCGAGAAAAGCATCCAGCCGTAGGCCAGAACGCCGACAAGCCCCATCGAGCTTATGACCTGGATAACGGCATTATGATAGAACATAAGACTTCCGGGAACGTATGCCTTAAATATACCTACATCCTTCATGTTGGCAATGCCTATGCCGAATATCGGGTGAGCCAGGAAGTTTTCCACGCCGAGCTTTATAAACTCAATACGCGTTTTATCTCCGACCGCCGCATTTTCAATGCGTGCGGCATACAGCTGCGGCAGAAGCGCGATCGCAAGCACGGCAATCACTACAATAGACACACCGAAAAGCCAATTGTAAAATCGGCGGTGCTTTTTGTTTTTAATATAAATGTATGCAAGGCACACAAGGAGCAGAAACGAGCCAAACAGAAGTCCGCTGCGCGAGCCGGTCATTATCATTGCAATGTACATAAGCACCGTGCCGATAAGATACAGATTGCTGCGGCGGACAAGGATGCATATCATGGGTATGACCATGAGGAAAACGCTTGTGACAAAGTTGCGCTGCTTGAAAAACAGCACTCCGCCTTTCTCTATAAATTTATCCAGGTTCTGAATATAAAATCCAAGGACCACGACAACGAACAAAAGTCCTCCGGTGTACAGGATTCGGGCAACGCGCTCGACGCGGTCATAGCTGCACTCATTCTCGAGCCGCGATCGGAAGATCAGATAGAGCACAAACTGACCGAGGCCGAGACCGAGAGTGTAGTAAAGCCCAATAGGCTCAAAGTAATCATCTGCGGATATTACTCCGACACCTCCGATGATAAGCGCCGCCGAAACGGCAATATAGGGATATGTGAGCTTGCCGAAAACGATTTTTCGGCGGTAATAAATAAGGTTAAACAAAAGCGCGAGGGCAAACGGCACTATTGCATACCACATGTACTGCGTAAGCACGGAAAAATCCTTGTAGTACGACACTGAAGTCAGAAGTGTGAACATAACGGTCGGAATGATGGACAGAAGATCATCCGAAAATATCATGAACAAAACGCATAGGAACACATAAAAATACATGCACTCAAGCGCCGCATCGCAGAACACTGCGATAAATTCCGTCAACAGCAGAAACGGCAGATAATACTTGCTGTTCCAGACCGCTTCGGCCGCAGTCTGCCCTTTTTTGAATAGTTTTTTAAGCATGTATACCTCGCTGGTTTTCAAATATGCCGGCAAGCTTTGCGTAAAGCTCATCCGGCTTTACGGGCTTTATGATATAGCCTGAGAAATCGCTCAAAGCTCCGCCCTGCTCGTTTATAAACGCATCGGCCGTCATCGCGAGCACCGGCACCGTCGGCCCGTATCGCTTGCCGGAGGCACGGATGCGCGAGACAGCCTCGATGCCGTTCATCTCCGGCATCTGGATGTCCATAAGGATGCAGTCGTAATAATAATCGGGCTTTGAGGCGAACAGCTCTGTCGCTTCCCTGCCGTTTTCGGCACAATCGACGACGGCTCCGTGCCTTTCGAGCAGGCGGCAGGTGATGGTTGTGTTGATGGCAACATCATCTACGACCATTATCCTGCGTCCGCTTATCGCAGAGCAGTTAACCGCCTCGGTTTTCTTGACCGCGGCTTTGCCGAGCGAATACGGGATATCGACATAAAACGTCGTGCCCTCGCCGAGTCTGCTGCGCACGGATATACTTCCTCCCTGGAGGTCGATCATGCTCTTGCATATTGCCATTCCGAGGCCGCTTCCGGCCGCCCGGCCGCCGTTTTCGCTCATTTCCTGCGTGTACGGCTCGAACAGATGGCCAATAAACTCCTCGCTTATGCCGACTCCTGTGTCGGCAACCTCAAGATGCAGGATAGACGATTTTTCATTCATCTGCTTCTGCGAGGCAAAAATCGTTACTCTGCCGCCGGATCTTGTGAATTTATTTGCGTTAGACAAAAGGTTGTTTAGAATTTTCCTGAGCGATATCTCGTCGCCGATAACATCGGGACTTGTCACGGCGTCGGAATTTATAGTAAGCCTTATGCCCTTTGTGCTCATCGTTGCACCGAACACGGAATAGACCTCGTCGAGCACCGACGAGATGTTGAACGGCTTTGCATTTATCTCGTACTTGCTGCTTTCGATCTTGCTCATGTCCATGATATTGTTCAGCAGGCTGAGAAGATACTGGGACGACTGGTCGATCTGGTTGAGATAGTCGCGCAGCTCATCATCACGTCCCTCGCCGACCATCTCGCGTGCAAGGTATGTAAGCCCGGCTATGGAGTTCATGGGCGTGCGTATCTCATGCGACATGTGCGACAAAAACTCGCCCTTTGCACGGCTGGAGTCCTGCGCAAGCTCAACGGAATTGCGCAGAAGAAGCTGAGCGTCGATATCACTTGTTATGTCCGTTGCAACGCAGACATAGTGCGACTTCACGCCGCCCGTTACTATCGGAGAAAACGCGCACCTGAGCGTAATATCCCTGCCGTCGCCGGTCTTGAACGGTATATCGACCGTGCATCCGCCGCTGCCGTCGGATTCGGAAAGGGTCTTTATGACCTTATCCGCGGTTTCTTCATCAACGTTTTCTCTGAGCGTGCGTATAGCGGAGCGCCCCGTAAAATAGCTTGCAGGGAGTCCGAGCACCTTTTCGGTGTTTGCGCTGACAAAGCAATATTTGCTCTCGCCCTTGGGCTTTATTAAAATGACGTTCGGGATAAACGCCGTCATGCTTGAGAAAAGATGCTCGCGCTCGGCCACCTGCTTATACAATGCCGCGTTTTTGATGGCGATAGACGCTATTGCAGAAACCGTGCTCAAAAACGAAAAATCCGAATAGGTGTAGCCCACGCCCTTTTCCTTATCCGCAAGCAGCAGAAGTCCGACAACGCTGCCGCCGTCCTTGAGGGCGCAGATGCAGGATATGCCGTAGCTTGCAAAAAGCTCGCGCTCGGTGCCCCACATTGATTTATACAGGGGATCGGTTTCAAATTCCTTTATTACGATGTGGTTTTTGCCCGTGTATTCGCCTTCAAAGTATTTTACGCACGGATGATCTGCGGCAATGGTAAACGCCGCAGGCTTAAGCGGCATTGCGCTGCACATAGGAACATACTTTCCGTTTTGCAGAAGACATATGTAAAGCTGATTTACATGTATCTCATTTTTTATGACCTTGACAGTCTGGCGCAGAATGCTGTCAATATCCAGTGTTTTGGAAACACTGTCGCTGTACTGCTTTATGCGGCTGCCCTGCCGCTCTTCATCCGAGAAGATCGACGTGAGCAGCTTGCGGAATGCGGATATGGCGATAAACAATATGATAGCGAGGAACAGGAACGCTTCGATCTCGGGATTTCCGAGGTGGCCGCCAATTTTTCTGAACAGCTCAACCGTTTTCTCGAAAAACAGCGCGGCAACGCCGACGCACATCGCAGCCGACACGAGCATGAGTATGCTGCTTGAAATGACCGGCTTTGTGTTAAACATTCTGCGCTTATACAGCGAGCGGATAAACAGCACGGCAAAGGCAAGACCGAACAGAGTGTCCCACGGGAAGGTATTGCCCGGGAGTATCTGCACGATATTGCCGATCGCCATGAGAAAGCAGCCTATGATAAGCTCGCTTACGCCCGGCGCTTTTTTGCCCTTAGTGTCAAGTATTCTGCGGAATAGCTTTATGATAGAGCCGACGATGAGCATGAAGAACACCGTCGGAATGCCGATCTTCCAGTCCATCGCGTAGGTGAACACGGCCATACCGTTTCCGTCAACTGACACCGTTGGCGGCGCAAGGAAGAATCCGGTTGCCGAAACTATGAGGATTATGACCGTGCCGGCAAACCACACAAGGCGCTCAAGCCCGTTTTTTACATTTGCGAACTGATAAACGTAGTTATACACCAGAAAGGCGATCGAAAACAGCGCGAGCAGCGAAACATAATACCAGAACTCGTAGCTCGGGAAAACGTGAAGGCGCATGAATACCGTTCCGCCCGTCCACAGCACAAGGTCGCCCAGCAGCACGAGCCATGCGCGCATTTCGCGGCTGCGTTCTGCCGCGAAGAATGCCACGAACATCAGCGCAAAGCACAAAAACGCCGCAATATTTATGTATATGTACGATACATTCATATATCTGCCTCCGTATGCTGCTTTGGCTTTATTCCGCCGAGCATGGCCTTGAGCCACAGTGGATCGGGGTTAATTCGGCTTATCCTTGTCCCCTGCTTTTGCTCAAAGCTTTCGATCGTTTTATATGGCAGTATGCTTATCTGAAGCGGCTCGATATTAAGGAGCTTTTTCAGATCCTTATAGTCGCTGTCAAAATACCTGAAATAGACCGAAAGATGCTCGGTGAGCACCTGCTTTGTGACAACGTCGTTTGCCCTCGCCTCCGGCGTTACCTCAAGATAAATGTGCAGAAACGGCGTGTTATCCCCGTCGTATTCCTTTGCCGCTATCCAGTCTCCTATGCCGAGCTTGGACATGCGTATTACCTCGGATATGGATTTTTCGGTTATGCGCGTAAAGCCGGCTATGTCTATGACCGTGGGTATGCGGTCAACATATGTAAAGCGCGGCACACCCGTCGCTTTGTCGATCTCCGTGCATCTGTACACGTCGCCGATGCGATAGCGCATGAACGCGCCGCCGTGCAGAACACTTATGACTATCTCGTACTTTGCGCCGGGGCTGACCTCGTCCATAAGGCAGGTCAGCGGCGTATAGGAAGGGTCTGAAAGATTTCGGAGCATCTCGCTTTCGGGGATAAACTCATAAAAGCAGGAATCGGGAAACAGCACCATGCCGCGCTGCTCCCATGTATCGCAGCCGACGCAGGTCGATTCCGTGCCTGCCGCGACCTCAACAGGCGTTACGCCCCACGCGGCTGCAAGCTTATCCTTATAGCATTTGCCGTCCGTCCCCGTGCAGGCAAAGCCCGTGATCTTAAAAAGATCGGCAGGCCGGATTTTTCTTTTTTCTTTGCGGCAATTGTATTTAGCTTTTATGTATCGTGCGGCAATGACCGGGGATATCTGCACTCCCCCACCGCCGCCCGAGGATATCTGTTTATCAAAATTTTCGGTTATGTAGTTTGCAACGCTGCCCATGGCAAAGAAATAGTCAATGCCGCCGTTAAAGGCCATTTTGAAGCCTTTTTTCATGCGCTGGCTGAAGCTGAGGTCGGAATACTCATCGCTGTCTGGCAGCCACTCAAAGCGCATTTCCTCGTTCATAAGGCTCGGTATAAGCCCCGTTTCATACGGAAGCGGCGCGCCGCCGTAGAGAAATCTATGCCCTGGGCGAATATTGAAGTCAGCTTTTCCGTGGCCAGATACAAGCATTGCCATGGCCATGATATTGTGCTTATAAGAATCGAGCATGCTGCGCGTATACGGCGCAATTTTTATTGGGCGCAGTCCGCCCTCCCATGTTGTTTCTATCCAAATCACCGGCGCTTCGGGCAATGTGTCCGGGTCGCGGCGAAAAAGAACCTCGGCATAATCTTCATATCCGGTCAGCGGCATGCTGTGAAGAAACTCTTCTATACTCTCGGGCGCAGAGGCCTTAAATATGTGCCGGCCGAGGTCGGAGGCGCACCAAGAGTTTATCTGCTCCTGCATGAGCCTGCGCTGGATATACATATAGTCTTTTATATTAAGCTCCAGATAGCCGCAGTATTCGTTCCATAACTGCTGCTTGCTGAACTTCCGCAGTTTCTGTTGAAATGTCATATCTTCATCCAAAAAACTATTTTTTAAAGATCTCTTTTATTCCGGCGGATGTGGGAATAAGAAACGGAACGCGTTTTTTATACTCAACGTATCCGCCGATGGAGCGTGGGAAAAACCACTTATCCTCTGCCGACGCAAGCAGAAGGTTGAGCGCACTGTACAGCGCGGCATCCGGCCACGGAAGGGCGAAAGCATAGTGCAGCGAAACATAAAGTCCCGCAAAAAACAGCACTCCGGGATGGCGGCACAAAGCGTAAAAGCCCTTGTCATACACACGGCGTCCGCTATCCTGACGCACATATGCGTCCTTTACCGAAAACGAGCCGAAAAGCACATACAAAAGCACGAGCAGGAACGCTCCCGAAACGGCGCACCACGCGGCATCAACGCCTGAATAATCAAGCCTCAGCGCCGTTGCTGCCGCAAGCAGCGCAAGCCCCGTGGGAAAGCACAGGCGCAATGCGCCTTTGTGCCACGCAGCGTCGTTAATATCTCCCAGCAGCATAAGCAAAAACGCCGCCGCGCCGATAAGCATTACAGGCATTCTATCATGCCCACAGCAACTGCATACTCACGCTCGACCTCGGCACGGTATTGCAGCGCTTTTTCCGCATCGCCGCTGCGCAGCGGCTCGGTTATGAGCTTCATTGCCTCAAATAGGCCTGTCATTCCGAGCATGCCGGAGCTGCCCTTGAGCGAATGCGCGGCGTGAAAACCCTCAAGTGCATCGTGCGCATCCAGCGCCGACATGAGCTTTAAAAAGCTTGAGTCTGCGGCAAACATGTCAAGCAGACTGTGCAGAAGCTCCTCGTCGCCTGCTACGCGCTCGATCGCGCCGGCATAGTCGTATCCGCGAGCGGCATATGCAAATCTAAGCTCAGCCATTTGCCGTCTCCTTATATTCAAATATCTCCGATGGGCGTCCGCCGGTTTTGCAGTCAAGTGTTATGTCAACCTCGCCGAGAGAGTGCATGTATTTAAGATATCTGCGCGAGGTGACCGTTGACAGGCCGAGTCCGTCGCTTATCTCGGTAAGCGGCATTTTTATGCCGACCCTTGCGCGCATGAAGCCGCGCACGGTTTCGAGCGTTGTTTTGTTTATCTTCCCCGGATTCGGCACGCCGGCGACAGTCTGCTGATCGGTGTTGTAGTTCCTGTGGGGGCAAAGCAGGATATCCACCTTATCCTGCGTCCAGACATGGGTGGTTTTTACAAGCTTCATGACCGTGTCAAAGCGCGCTATCGCCTTTTCAAGGCGCGCGGAGTTAAAGGGCTTTAGTATGTAGTCGCATATTCCGTAGCACATGGCAGAGCGGATGACCTGATACTCGTCGGCCGAGGTTATCATGATCACCTGAATGTCAATATTAAATTTCCGCAGCTCCGCAAGAAACTCGATGCCGTTCATGCCGGGCATGAAGTAGTCGAGCACTACAAGATCCGCGCCGTCCGGCTTCTGCCGCAGATACTCAAGCGCATCTCCGCAGTGGCGAAAGTTGCCCTCGAGCTTGAGCTGGGTAAATTTACCGAGCTGCTTTTCGAGGATGGAGCAGACCATAAGGTCATCCTCTACAATAATAGTTTTATACACAAAAACACCTCTGTCCGATATACAGCCGCTCAGCAGCCGATTTGTTTATTATTAATTTAAATATATTTATTTTACCAACTTTTTTTATCAGGGTCAACAAAAACAGGACAATTAGTTTTTAAATATCCAATGCGGCATATTAGCCCACCGGCCTTTTCCACTTGCAAGCAAATGCATATCGTGATACAATTAGCAAAAATCCATCGGAGGCTATGCCATGACAAACGAAGAAAAGATCGATCTGAAAAAAGAGATCGAGGAGCAGGACGGCTATGAATACAGCGACGAGCTGTTTTTCACCGGCGAGGGCGATCTGCTTGACACTGCCGAGGGCAGAGCCAAGTTCTGCCGCATAAACGAGACGACGGTTTTCAGAAAGAAAGACCCCACCGTTTGGAACAACTATATCTGGGTGTTCAACAATCAGGGCGTCGGAATGACGATAAAGCGCCAGAGCCACGTTGATCCGCAGCTTATGGAGTGCATCGACTTTGACGCAGACGGAAATCCCATCGGCAAGGCTTACGAGCCGACATGATGTAAACAGCAAAAAATCAGCTTCACCGAAAAATCGGTGAAGCTGATCTCATATTTATGGGCTGTATCGTTCGCCGCGCCTGACCGACGCGGATTTTTTCTACGCATTTTTCTTTCTTGCCGCCATTTTTGTAATAAAATATGCTATGCCGCTCAGAATAAATGCCCCAATAGCCGGGAGGGAAAGAACCAGCACGACAAACCACACGGGTAGCTCAAACGGGGTGAAAAATCCGCCGGCTCGTATAATCTCGGGAACAAAAAACCATGCAAGAAGCAGAAGTTCAAAAACAAGTAGCATCAGGTAATCATATCTGCCTCGCTTTATGCCGACCATCGCCAGAACGGCGGCGCCGAAAACGGGGAGAATATATAGATACCATATTCCGTATATCGTAACAGGAGGTAACATCGGCCCATCGCCGTACACCTGCGCCAAATAACTCACCCCACACAGGCAGAACAGAATAACGAATGCCCACCATGGGCGCTTTTTTATGTTTTCCATAGTAAATACCTCCATTGTAATTAAAGTTAGGGCGTATTCGCTTGGAATGAAAGAGTGATAACAGTATTCTGTTGTAAATATAGTATCATATAGCAAATATTTCTGCAAGATATTTTTACATTTTTGCAAAAGTGTATGATCACGCAATGCACAACTTACTCGAAAAAACAGCTTCACCGATTTGTCGATGAGGCTGTTTTTTACACGTTACTTATTCCACTCGGCAACTTGAGTGCGAAGCCAATTTGCCCACTCGTCGATACCCTCGCCGGTTCTTGCGGATATGGGGATGATGGTTATGTTCGGATTGAGCTTTTTGACATACTCTCTGCACTTATCAAGATCAAAGTCAAAGTACGGCATAACGTCGATCTTATTGACGAGGAGCACATCGCAGATCGAGAACATAAGCGGATATTTAAGGGGCTTATCGTGACCCTCGGGAACGGAGAGGATCATCGCGTTCTTGACGGCGCCCGTGTCAAACTCCGCCGGGCATACGAGGTTGCCGACGTTTTCGAGTATCGCAAAGTCAATGTTCTCGGTTCCGAGACCTTCAAGGCCCTGCTTGGTCATGCCGGCGTCCAGGTGGCACATGCCGCCGGTGTGCAGCTGGATGACCTTCGCACCGGTCTCGGCGATCGTGTGCGCGTCAACATCGGAGTCTATATCCGCTTCCATAACGCCGATGCGCATTTCGTCCTTCAAGGCCGCGATAGTTGCCTTGAGCGTGGTGGTCTTGCCCGAACCGGGGGACGACATGAGGTTGAGGAGGAATGTTTTTTCCTTTTTCAGCTCCTGTCTGAGCTTATCCGCTTCCCTGTCGTTATTTTCAAATACGCTTTTTTTGATCTCCAGTACTCTGAAGCCTTCCATAATTCATGCACCTCTGTATATTTTAGTTTAGTGAATTCATTATCGTATTCAGCACACTGTCAAAGTTTCTGCTGTTGACCGAATACTCGGCGCTGGCCGCTCTCGTAGTGCTGTCGCCCTTTTTGCGCATTGTTTCAACTGCATCCATAAGCTTATCATAAAGGGCAAAGCCCGAGGATGAGCTTTCTTTGCCTATGGCGGCAAGATAGCCCGAATCGCCGACGAAGCTGCTGTTTACGCTCTGCGAGGTAAACCAGCGCAGGAACATAACGGCGGACTTTTCGTGAGTTTTATCCGATGCAAGTATCGTCATTCCCGTGACCTTCTGTGTATATGCAGGCTTGCCGTCCTTCATATAAGGAAAGCTCACGAACTCAAACTCGTCGCCGCTGAGCTTATCGGCATACTGCATTAGATCGGACGAGGAAACGATGGCAGCCGCGATCTCACCGTCGGCAAGCTTTCTTGCTGCCTCTCCGCCCGAGGAAGTGAAGCCCCGGTCATATGCCGTTTCCGCAAGGATCTTATAAATATACTTGCAGTTATCGCTGTCGGTGTCATGGGGGCTTACGCCGTCAAACCTCTCTCCGAGCTGCGCAACGGCATCACGAAAAAACAGCGAATAATCCGATATCGTGAAAAAGCTCTTGGAAGTGCGTTTATAATACTCATCTGCGACCGAACATAGCTTTTCAAAGCTCGATATTGCCTCGGAATCGGCAAACATATCGGTGTTTACTATAAAAACATTCGTTTCGGCCGCTATGGGAACCGCGGAAAGCCCCTTTGATCCTTTTGCCACCGTTGTCATGCTCTTATCATACCCCGAGGTCTCCCAGCTTCCGAAATACTTATCCATATCCGCAAGCTTGCCCTCATCGTCAAGATACGCGGCAAAATCCGTATCGCAGGCGAGGATATCCGGAAGCTCTCCCCCGTTTTCAATGGCAGCGCACACGCTTTCGTATAGCTGCGCCTGCGTATCGAAAGCCTTTGCGCTTATCGTTATGCCGCAGTCGGCTCCGTTTGTTTCGTTATACTCGCCGCACAGTGCGTTAAAGCCCGACCACATCGCGTCGTCGTTTACATACCACACGCTCAGCGTTTGAGGCTGATCAGGCTTAAACGGCGCATAGTGGGCAAAGTATATGTATATTGCGCCGCCAAGCAGCAGCACCGCTGCTGCCGCAAGTGCGATCTTATACTTCATCTTTGACATTATTTCGTTCCTTTTTACCTGACATATCACAGGCTTTTTGATTTTACATAGCTTTTATATCACATTTTTTTGTCGTTTTCAACCGTATTGTGTCGTCCGGCATGCAAGATGCGTATATATTGTGGTCATAAAAGTAAAACATCAGGAGTTATTTCTCCTGATGTTTTCTGTGTATGTGGGCTTTAGTATGTGGTAAGGAATGATGTCAGGCGGCAGGTATGATCGCGGTTGCGATATGCTTTATGACTCTTCCTATCTCGCTTTGATTTATCCAATCGGTCACGGTGCTTTGGCCGATGCTGATTATAGCGCCGTGGTTTCCGATGTTCTTTGTAAGACTCTCGGCCAGAACCGCCCAGAGCTTTTTGCCATCCTCAGAGCTGCTTTCGGCAATGCTGAACTCATAGCCGATGCGCTTGGCAACGTCGCCGGGACTGTAATACTCGCTGAGCTTATCGTAAAAATCGCTGATAGCGCTCGTGAAGCTTATAAGCTCATCGCAGTTAAGCTCGCCGAGATTGAGCTTTTCCTCGTACTCGGACGGAACAACACCCGCAACGGCGCCGATACGCTCAACGCCCTCGGGAAGTCCGACATACTCAAACAGCTGATTGAGAAGCTGAATATTATTCTCAACAAGCTTGTCAAAGCTGTAATCGCTGTGCTCGGCAACGAATTTGTTTATGATATCAACGCGGCCTTCGGATATGCCATACTTTTCAGCCGTTGCCTCTGCCGCATCGTCAAGGCTTACTATCTGACTGAGTATCGACAGGCCGTAATCAATGGCTTTGTCAATGCTTTCGACGGTTTCGACAGCGCCGGAGAGTATTTCCTTCGACATATCGTCGTTCGGCGCTGCAACGCTTATGAGAATGGAGTTTTTGAGGTTCGTTATATACTCTTTTTCCTGAAGCGAGGTCACGATCTCGGAAACGGCCGTCTTATAGTCCTTGCCTTTAAGCTCAAGTCCCTCGAGGACGGGCTTTGAATCATCGTTGAGTCCTTCAACGGCAACAACTGTGCTGCGGTCGTTTACCTCAACGCGGATGCTCGGGTTAACGTCGATCATTATAACGCTGTTTCGCACCATCTGAATGCTCTGAACGCTGCTTGTTAGCGTCATTTCGTCCTTTTCGACGTTTGCGCCGTCTGCCGCCATGACAGCCATTCCGAGTATGACTATCGCGAGGCTTGCCGCGATCGATGCAACGATGCTGCGCTTCCCAGAGCGCCGGCGCGCTGATCTGACGCTTTCGGTCATTATCTCTTCAATATATTCATCTTTCACGGAGCCCAGGTGTCTGAGCAAGTCATCGCTCTTCAAAGAGATATACCTTCTTTCATAAAATGTTTTTTCAGTCTGCCGCGCAGCCTGAAAAGCATTGTTGTTGTTTTAGAAACGGATATGTCATACCGTGCGGCAACATCCGCTATCGGCTCCATCATCCAGTATCGCCGCATAAAAACGCCGCGCTCTGTTGCGCTGAGCGTTTCAAGAAAGCCGTTGAGCGCATCGATTATCTCCGCCGAGTCCTGCCTGCGCTCAAGCTCGTCAACGCCGGAAACGCACTCGGCAAGCTCGTCAAGCAGCACCGGCACCTCGCCGTTTCCGCGTTTTGAGCTGTTTTTCTGCCGCAGCTTATCGAGCGCGATATTGCGCGTTATCTTGCCGACATAGGCCGAAAGCGAGCTTGGCTCGTTTGGCGGAATGCTGCCCCACACCCTCATATAGGCATCATTGACGCACTCCTCGCTGTCCTCAGCGTTTCCGAGTACGTTGAATGCCACGCGGTGACAATAGCGGCCGTATTTAATATCTATTTGTAGCAAGGCTTCTTCCGAACGATTCAGAAAAAGCTCAACAATACGCCGATCGACCAAAATTATCTCCTATCTTCCAACTATAGAGACGGATTATTGGCTAAAGTATCACATTTTTTTGCGAAAATTACAAGAATAATTTTTCAATATATGCCGTTTTGCAGGATTTGCAACCATTTGTTGTTGTAGATGGCGCATTAATATGTTATATTAGGTATTAATTTTGAACATTTCATGAAAGAAGGTCCGTAACTTGAAAACAAGAGTTATTTCGGCAACGGTGCTGATAATACTGGTAGTTGCCTGCTTTGCATTGGGTCCCGTGACGAGGGCGCTGTTCCTTTTGGCTGCCATGATAATGGCCGTTTGGGAAACATGCCGCGCCATCGGATACAAAAACGTCGTATGCCAGCCGTGGATACTGTACGTCTACTGCGTTGCTACGGTCGCCGAGCTCTGGTTCAAGGCCGATGCCCTCGCATTCGAGATCACGTTCTTTCTCGCGGTATTTGCCGTCATGACGTCCGGCATCGTATCCAAGAAGGTACGCGGTGCGGGCGCTCTTGCAACGCTGGGCGTTCTGGCATACCCCATCGTCCCGTTTATCATCGTGTGCAAGCTCGCGCTTATGGACAGCAGCGTGTGGATCCCGGTGTTCGCTATCGCCTGCATATCCACTTGGGTGTGTGACAGCTTCGCGCTGTTCGGCGGCAAAAGATTCGGAAAGCATAAGCTTGCTCCCGAAGTCAGCCCCAACAAGACCGTCGAGGGCAGCGTCTGCGGTGCTATAAGCGCCGTAATTGCAGGAATTATACTTTTCTTCGTGCTCAAGCAGTGGTATTCTGTCAATTGCCTCGCCTGTGTGCTGACTGCGCTTGTCTGCTCAAGCTTCGGTCAGGTCGGTGACCTTGCCGCATCGCTCATAAAGCGCATGGCCGGGCTCAAGGACTACAGCAACCTCATCCCCGGTCACGGCGGCGTTATGGACAGAGTTGACAGCCTGCTGTTCTCTATTCCCTCGGCTTACTTCTGCCTTCTGATTGCAGGAATCATCTGATCTTAACGGAGTATTATTCTGATGAAAACCTTTTCCCAGCTGAAAAAACTTCTGCTTATTATAAATCCGGTTTCGGGCCGGCGCACCTCCCTGCGCTTTCTGCCCGATATAATTAAAATCTTTTCCGAAGGCGACTACGCCGTGACGGTTTTCCCGACCGGCAAAAGCGGCGACGCAACGCAGTTTGCGCAGCTTTACGGCAGCGAGTTTGACCTCATCGTCTGCATAGGCGGCGACGGTACGCTCAACGAGGTCATAACCGGCATTATCCGCGGCGACTGCCGCACTCCGCTCGGCTATATTCCATCCGGCAGCACAAACGATTTTGCAGCCTGCCACGGCATATCCTCCGACATGCTCGAGGCCGCGCAGAACATAATTTCCGGAAAACCCAAGAAGATCGACATCGGCAAGTTCGGAGATCAGTATTTTTCCTATGTTGCAGCGTTCGGTGCGTTCTCCTGGCTGTCGTACACCACACCGCAAAACCTCAAAAACATGCTCGGACATTCGGCATATCTGCTCGACGCCGTGAAGGATCTGCCAAAGATCAAGGCTCATCATCTGAAGCTTGACGTGGGCGAATTCACATGTGAGGGTGATTATATTTTCGGCGCCGTATGCAATTCGACATCGGTCGCAGGAACCATCACGCTGCCAAAAACCGTTGTTGACACGGGCGACGGCAAATTTGAGATTCTGCTCGTTCACGAGCCGAGGACGCTTATTGATTTCCAGAACATTTTGATCGGCGTTTTCACGCAGGATTATTCCTCGCCGTTTCTCGACTTTTTCCAGGCCGATTCCGTGAAGATAAGCTCGCCCGAGGGACTTGACTGGTCGCTCGACGGCGAACTCGGCAAAGGCTCGGAAAAGCACGAAATTGCCAATCTTGCCGATAGGCTTACTTTAATATGCTGAAAAATTACCGTCCTTGTGGGCGGTAATTTCATGAGGTTCTATGAAAAAGATCTTCAACACTATAAACAAGTTCATGATCGAGATAAGCGAGGACAACATAAACGCTTACGCAGCCGCGAGCGCGTTTTACATGTTTTTGTCCCTCGTTCCTTTTGTCGCGCTGCTGACGGCCATCATTCCTTACACCGGTCTTTCACAGGAAACGCTTTTTAACGCCGTTGAGCGCTATATGCCGGACGCATTGCAGGCAATAATCGAATCGGTCGTTACCGACATATACTTTGCGCCGGGCGCGGTTCTTCCGCTGTCGATACTGTTTACGATATGGCTTTCAAGCCGCGCATTTTTTACGCTGATAAGGGGCATTGAGGATATCTTCCACTCCCCCAAATATTCATCGTTTTTTAGGCGCACCATTATTGCATGCTTCTATACTGTCGGAATGATCGCCTTTGCCATAATCGTGCTGGCGCTGATGGTGTTCAGCAAGGAGATATATGATCTTATAAACACGCATCTTCCTGCCGTGTCGCCTGCGCTGTCGCTGCTGCTGGAGCTGCGATTTGTCGTTGCGTTTTTGATGCTGGCGATCGTTTTTCTCGCAATATATAAGGGTGTTCCGGGAGTTAAGATCAAGCTTCTTCACCTTATGCCCGGCGCTGCCGCGGCGGCAGGCGCGTGGCTTTTGTTCACATGGCTGTTTTCGCTTTTTATACGCTACGCAAACTACTCGACCTACGGAAGTCTTGCAACGATCGTGATCTCGCTTTTGTGGATGTACTGGTGCATGTACATAATCCTGCTCGGTGCTTCTATAAACCAGTTTATTCGTGAGGCTCACGAGGAGTAATTTTGCAGCACAGTGCACAAATTTTGAATGTTAATTTTATATACATTTACAATACATATGCACTGTGCTATAATCTTCTCCGTTTGAATTTAGAATAATAGATACAGGTGATATGATGAGTCAAAACAATTCGCTTGCCATGTTTGAAAACGAGTCTATAGGCAAGCTCATGATCAAATTTTCACTGCCGGCTATAGCGTCGATGGTCGTAAACTCTGTATACAACATAGTTGACCAGATATTCATCGGCCAGGGCGTCGGCATGTACGGCAACGCCGCAACAAACCTTACCTTCCCCCTTGTTACAATCGCAATGGCGATCGGCACACTTATAGCCGACGGCTGCGTTGCGTATTTCAGCCTGAAGCTCGGGCAGAAAAACTATGACGAGGCCGCGCGCACGATGGGCAACGGCATTACGATATCGCTGCTGGCCGGTCTTTTCATAACGCTTTCGATGGAGCTTCTGCTCACGCCGGTGCTAAATCTCTGCGGCGGAACAAAGGTTGCGGAGGAAACGTTCAGATACGCGACGGAATACGCACGGATAACCCTCATCGGCATACCGTTTGTGTGCATAAGCATGACGGTAACCAGCATTATCCGAGCGCAGGGCAATCCGCGCTACGCCATGATATCGAACATATCCGGCTGTCTGCTGAACGTAGTGCTCGATGCATGGTTCGTGCTCGGTCTCGGCTGGGGCGTTGCAGGCGCCGCGTGGGCAACGATAATCGGCCAGATACTCAACTTTGTGCTCGCTGTTGCATACATACCCCGTCTCAAGGGCATCAAATTCAAGCGCGAATACGCCATTATCAGAAAAAACACTCTGTTTTCATTTCTGCCGCTTGGTATTTCGAGCTTTTTCACGCAGTTTGGCTCGACCATAGTAGTTATTTGCGTAAATAATCTAACCGTAAAATACGGCATACAAAGCATTTATGGTCCGGACATCCCTCTCGCCGCTTTCGGCATAGTAATGAAGGTCAACTCCATCATCATCAGCGTTATGGTCGGTCTCGGCATCGGAAGTCAGCCGATCGTCGGCTACAACTACGGCGCGAAAAACTTTCACCGCGTTAAGGCAACATATCTAAGAACTATCATCGTAGGTCTTATCGTGGGTGTGATCGGTTGGGCTTGCTTCCAGTTCTTCACCCAGGAAATTATCAATATTTTCGGACAGGAGAACGAACTGTACAACGAGTTTGCCCTCAAGTGCTTCCACATCTTCCTCGGTGTTATCTTCCTCGTCGGCTTTCTTATTCCCTCTGGTATCTTCTTCCAGTCTATCGGCAAGCCGACAAAGGCTATGGTCTGCACGCTTACAAGGCAGCTGCTCTACTTCCTGCCCTGTGCATACATTTTTTCGGGCATCATGGGCATTGACGGTCTGCTGTACGCAGGCCCCGTTGGCGATTGCCTTGCGGCCGTGACTGTCGCAATTCTCATAATCGGCGAGATGCGCATCATAAACCGCAATATTAAAGAGCATAACGCATGATATTAAAAAATGCTTTCCTCTCGGAAAGCATTTTTTATACGCAAACATTGACATATTTTGCATGCGGATATATTATATTGTCATGAAGATATTATTTGCAGCAATTTCAATAGTCGCCGCAGCGGCTGCGGTCGCGTTTGCCGTTTTGGCAGCTGCGAAACGAAGAAAGGCGCACGTTTTCCAAGCCGCCGTATGCTGCTGCATTCTGGCGATATCAGCTGCCGGCTGGTGCTTTACTCCGCCTCGCAGTCCTGTAGGCGGCACAGGCGAGGTACACGTCACGGTAGCCCCTGTGTCCGGTGAGCCGGCAACTATACCGTCTGAAGCGCCGCCGTCCCCTGCGGCTGCTCAGGGCGCTTACACAGCGAGCACAAAGTCGGATAAGTTTCATCTGCCCCACTGTTCGTCTGCCTCGCGCATATCCGATGATAATCGCGTATGGTTTCAGACGCGCGACGAGGCAATTGCCTCCGGATATTCTCCGTGCGGAAAATGCAATCCATAATAAAAAAACAACTCATCGAAACCGATGAACTGCTTTTGGCAGCGGATGAAGGATTCGAACCCTCGAAGCGCCTTCGGCACTTCGTGCGCTGATTTGATTTGTTTTGTTCGGGTTCTGGTGCCAAGCAGCTAATAAAAAAAGCAGCTCACCGAAACCGGTGAACTGCTTTTGGCAGCGGATGAAGGATTCGAACCCTCACAAACGGAGTCAGAGTCCGGTGTGCTACCATTACACAAATCCGCTAAGCGCAAGAGCTATTATAACGTAAAATCGGAATTTGTCAATACCTAATCGACATATTTTTAAGAAAAACAGGCGGTCAATTTTTGACCGCCTGTTTAGTATCATTTTTTATCGTACGATGAAGTTAACGGAGGTGTCGCCCTGCTCGTCAACGCCGAACTCGTAGTCCTTGCCGGGCAGGATCGCGTTTACTGCGATGCCGACGAGGGATGCGACCGCGAGGCCGGAGAGGGATACTATACCGATATGGATGCTGCCGACGGAGTAGTTGATGCCGATTGCAAGGACGAGGATGAGCGCTGCAACGATGACATTGCGGCTGTTGGTGAAATCGACCTTGTTCTCAACGACGTTGCGGACGCCGACTGCGGAGATCATACCGTAGAGGATCAGGGAGATGCCGCCGATGGTCGCGGTGGGCATTGCTGTTATGAGGGCCGCGAACTTCGGGCAGAAGGAGAAGATTATCGCAAAGCATGCCGCGATGCGGATAACGCGGGGATCATAGACCTTGCTGAGAGCGAGGACGCCGGTGTTCTCGCCGTAGGTAGTGTTTGCGGGTGCGCCGAAGAGTGCCGCGAGAGTGGTCGCAAGGCCGTCGCCGAGGAGAGTGCGGTGCAGTCCGGGGTCAGCAACAAAGTTCTTGCCGACGGTGGAGGATATCGCGCAAACATCGCCGATGTGCTCGACCATGGTCGCCAGGGACAGAGGAACGATGGTGAACAGTGCGCTCAGGAGCATGCCGGTGTCAACATCCATGCTGAAGAGGTGGAACACGCTGTTTTCCCATACGATGGGCAGGCCGACCCACTTGGCGGCTGCGACCTTTTCCGCGACAGCTACGCGGGAGGCGGGATCAACGATCATGGAGATGATGTAAGAGCCGATAACTCCGAGGAGGATGGGGATGATCTTGGTCATGCCCTTGCCCCAAATGTTGAAGCAGATAACGATAACGATCGCAGCTACCGCTACGAGCCAGTTTGCATTGCAGTTGTTGATAGCCGAGGAGGACAGGATCAGACCGATGCAGATGATGATGGGGCCTGTGACTATCGGGGGGAAGAACTTCATGACCTTTTTTACGCCGAATGCCTTGAACAGCGCCGACAGGATGACATACATAAGTCCTGCGCAGGCAACGCCGAAGCAGGCATAAACGAGCAGGTCGCTGTTGACGGGAACTCCGCTGGAGGAATCAAAGCCGGTGATGGCGTTGTAGCCGCCGATGAAGGCGAAGGAAGAGCCGAGGAATGCGGGGACCTTGCGCTTGGTGAGCAGGTGGAACAGCAGAGTGCCGAGGCCTGCAAACAGCAGTGTCGTTGCGATATCGATGCCGGTCAGGATAGGAACGAGAACGGTCGCTCCGAACATTGCGAACATGTGCTGAAGTCCGAGAATCAGCATTCTGGGAGTGCCAAGGGTGCGTGCGTCGTACACGGGTCCATTAATCACGGTTTTTTCGTTCATTAGTGATTGTACCTCTCTTTGTGTAGTTTGATTTATATTAAGGGTATTTGCTGACTGATTATTCGATCTCCATAAGATAAACGCCCGTTTCGCCGTCAAACTCCGGCAGGCGAACCTCTATAAGCTCTGCGCGTGAGGTCGGAACGTTTTTGCCGACATAATCGGCTCTTATGGGAAGCTCGCGGTGGCCGCGATCGACAAGGACGGCAAACTGAATGCTGCGCGGGCGGCCTGCGGTGAACACAGCCTCGATGGCGGCGCGCGCCGTGCGGCCTGTGTACAGCACATCGTCAACGAGAACAACGTTTTTGTCGTTTACATCCGCGCCGATGTCGGCCTTTGTTATGACCGGCTGATCGCTCTCGTGCGTGAGATCGTCGCGATAAAACCTTATATCCACGCTGCCGCAGGGAACTGTCGCATCCTCGATTTTCTTTATGTTATCGCGTATGCGCTCGGATATGGGCACTCCCCTTCTGCGGATACCGATCAGAACGACATCCTCGACGCCCTTGTTCTTTTCGGTTATCTCATGGGATATTCTCATAAGTGCGCGGCTCATTGCCGCTTCATCCATAAGTCTTGCCTTGAGCTTCACGTTATCACTCCAAACAAAAGAAAATCGCCCTGCCGACAAACCGACAAGACGCACAAGAACATGACCCTCCGCGCGGAGAGACACACTATATCTGCGATTTTGCCGGCTTCTCTGAACCGTCTTAAAAATCTTTTCTATGCGATTATACTTGCTCATTCACAATTTTGCAACACCTTTTTTGCATTTCGGTCAATATAACAAAATCCGAGGCATTTCGCCCCGGATTTTATGATCATTTAGCTACATTGTATACATCTTCGCGCAGATGCAGGAAGGTCGGAAGCTGGCGGCGGACGGAATCGACCTCGTTAAGATCGATATCGCAATAAAGTATCTGCTCTTTTTCGTCGCAGGAGGCTTTGAGCATACCAAATGGATCGGCTACCGTTGAGTGTCCCCAGCATTCGTAATCAAAGCCCTCGTATCTTGCAGCCGAGGCTCCGACGAAGAACAGCTCATTATCCATAGCTCTTGCGCGGACGCTCAGCTCCCAGTGTCTCGGGCCTGTTGTCATATTAAACTGCGCAGGGCACAAAATGACCTCGGCTCCCCTTTTGGCCATGGCTCGTGCAAGCTCCGGGAAACGGATATCAAAGCAGATCTCAACGCCCATTCTGCCGAATTTTGTATCGAACACCGTGATATCCTTGCCGGGTGCAAAGCTGTTGGACTCTTTAAAGCGCACTCCGCCCTCGATATCGACGTCAAACAGATGCACTTTCCTGTGGCGCGCGATCTGCTCTCCGTTTTCGTCAAACACAAAGCAGGTGTTATAAAGCTTATCGCCGCACTTTTCCGGCACAGAGCCGCCGACAAGTATAACTCCGTTTTCCCTCGCCCAGCGCGACATGGCTTCCCTGCTCTCGCCGTTTTCGCTGTCGGCGAAGGCATGGAAATACTTTTTAGAATACGGGCAGTTCCACATTTCCGGCAGAACGACAAGCTCCGCGCCGTTATTTGCGGCCTCGCCGATCATTCTTTCCGCTTTGTCAAACGTCTTTCCCTTATCCGTTTCCGTGCGTATCTGCACAACGGCAAGCTTGAATTTCGGTTTCATACCCTCACCTCACAGGCAGTTTTCCAGATAAGCGACTATGTCAAATTCCTCGGTCGGCGCGTCCTTGCGCAGATACAGCGGATGGTGCGGATGCCCCTTGACCGAGCGCTTACCGGCACTGTACCACTTTGCGCCGTACTTTCGGCCGAGAGATACCATGTCGAGAACGCAGTCTTTCAGATACGGGCGCTTTTCTATTATCGTGCCCCATGCCGCCCATATCGACGGCGACACTCCCTCGCCTACATTTTTTAATATGTATTCAAACGCGCGCATATTCTCGCGGTGCAGCGTTTCGTTGAGCGTCAGATCCATATCGTCGGGGTCTGTCGCCCTCTGGGCATAGACATTGAACATTATCCAGCTGTCGTAGCCGTTTCCGGCGGCAATGCGCGACACGCTTTTTAGCGTGTTGTCAAGATCATCGGGCGCGGCAGTCGATGGGTTTATGCCGATGCAGATGAGCGGATCGCTTCCGCGAGTTCCGAGAATATATCGGTAATCGGTATAGTAATCGGGAACATACAGCCACTTTTCGGCATCATAGTCCCCCCTGCCGCCGGACGATGCAAGAGCATCGTCAAAGCTTACGATATCAAGAAGGCTGCTTTCGCAGGTCGGGACGTGCATTACTTCACGGCCTCAAGCAGAGCGTCAACTCTGTCGGTATCCTCCCAGCGCACGCCGAGATCGGTGCGGCCCATGTGACCGTAAGCTGCAAGCTTTCTGTAAATGGGCTTTGTAAGCTCGAGGTCGCGGATGATCGCGGTCGGGCGCAGGTCAAAGACCTTATTGACGGCCTGAGCAAGCTTCTCGTCAGAGACCTTGCCGGTTCCGTAGGTATCGACCATAACGGACACAGGACGAGCTATGCCGATGGCGTATGCAAGCTGAACAAGGCACTTGTCGGCAAGACCGGCCGCGACGATGTTCTTTGCAACATAGCGAGATGCGTATGCTGCACTGCGGTCAACCTTGGTGGGATCCTTGCCGGAGAATGCACCGCCGCCGTGGGGTGCGCTGCCGCCGTAGGTGTCAACGATGATCTTTCTGCCGGTAAGGCCGGAGTCGCCCTGAGGTCCGCCGATGACAAAGCGGCCGGTCGGGTTTACATAATACTTGGTGCTCTCGTCTATAAGCTCGGCAGGAACGCTGGGCTTTATAACAAGCTCGACCATATCGTTTCTGATCTGCTCAAGGCTTACGTCGGGAGAATGCTGAGTAGAGAGAACAACGGTGTCAACGCGCACGGGCTTGCCTGCATCGTCGTACTCCACGGTGACCTGAGTTTTGCCGTCGGGACGCAGATAATCGACAAGGCCGGATTTTCTGACGGCTGTGAGGCGTTTTGCGATCTTGTGAGAAAGGCTTATTGCCAGGGGCATAAGCTCCTCGGTCTCGCGGCATGCGTAGCCGAACATCATGCCCTGGTCGCCGGCGCCGTTGTCAAGCTCGGCATCTCCGCTTTCCTTGGCTTCAAGCGACTTGTCAACGCCGAGGGCTATATCCGCCGACTGCTCGTCGATATTGGTGATGATGCCGCAGGTGTCGCAGTCAAAGCCGTACTTGGCTCTGTCATAGCCGATATCTCGGATAACGCCGCGTGCTATCTTCGCAATGTCGATATAGCACTCGGTGCTTATCTCGCCCATGATGTGGACAAGGCCGGTGGAAACGGTCGTCTCGCATGCGACGCGGCCGTTGGGGTCCTTCTCGAGGATAGCGTCAAGGATAGCGTCCGATATCTGGTCGCAGATCTTATCGGGATGTCCCTCGGTTACAGATTCAGATGTAAACAGTCTTTTGCTCATTTCTTTTTCCTCCGAAAATAGTATTTCCGAACACGCATCAGGCAATTAAAAAACTCCGTCTGGCCGACGGAGCAACAAGTTTGGTCATAAGCCTCATCTTTCGATAATCACCGCCGGATTTGGCACCTTGCCTTCGCAGGTTGCCGGGCTTCACAGGGCCGTTCCCTCCACCACTCTTGATAAGGTGTTCAGTTTTCGTATGAATTATAGCAGATTGACGCACATTGTCAAGTAGAAATTGAAAAACTTCCCGATATGCTGTATACTGTGTCTAAGCTGACGAGAGTCGAACACATATCGGTTTTGACGGGCAGATTTTCGCCCATGCTGCGTTAAAGCTCTTGACAATACGACAGTATTCTCTTCAAGCTTTGCCTTGCCTGAACAAAAATCTGCTCCGGCAAAACTGCGAGCACCTGTCGGCTGTGCTTTTCGAGATATTTTCGGCTTTCTTTGGTGCAGGTGGGCTGGCGCCCATCAAGACAAAAAAGGTGAAAATAGCCGGAAGGGTACGCCGACAGGCGATATGTGTTCGGCTCTCGTCAGCTTAAGTAATTATAGCCGATTATCGCTGAGTTTTCAACAGTTTTGACAGCCGGTTTTTCGGCCGCGCGGCGGATAAATCTTGTTGACAAATTCCGCGTCTCAGGATATAACAGAATTTACAATATGTGATTTCAGGAGGCGCAAAATATGACCGAGCTTGAAAAGATCGAGTACACAAAAGGCTTTGTTGACAAGCTTGCCGAGGGGATAAACCCAATCGACGGCACTCCGATCGCCGAGGGCGATCTTCTAAACAATGTCAGAATATCTCGCTGCATGTATTATGTTTCGGATATTCTGCGCCGCGTCATAGAAAACGGTGGGATCGAGGGCAAAAAGCCGGCAAAGCGCGGCCGCGCCCTGTTTGCGCTCGATAGCAGCGCCCGGCGCGAGCTTGTTCCGGCCGACGAGCCGCTAAGAATATCGCAGGTGACAAGTCTCATAAACGAAAAGGTTGACCCCGAGACGATGAAGAGCCTGCGCTCGGGCGTTATCACCCGGTGGCTTCTCGGCATCGGCGCGCTTGAAGAGGTTCAGCTGCCCTCGGGCAAGGAGACCAAGCTCCCCACGCCGCAGGGGCGCAGCCTCGGCCTGATAACGCAGGAGTTCCGGGGCGAAAACTCGGTGTACTCGGTCGTGCTGTATAAGCCGGAGGCGCAGCAATTCATATTCGATAACATCGACGCGATAGAGCAGCTCAATCGCGAAAAAAGCGGCGGCAGAGAAAACCGGGGCAAGCCCTGGAGCGTGCAGGATGATGCAACACTCGGCGAGCTTATCGGAAAAGGCGTGGAGAAAACCGAGATCGCGCGCACCCTCGGCCGCACGGTGAAAGCCGTCAACGCACGACTCGAGCGCCTCGGCATAGATACAAGCGCCGGAAATGATCCTCAAAAGCAATAAAATAAAAAGAATATATCAGGCTGTCGAAAAACTATGCTGCAAAAGAAAGATAATAGAGCAGCAGGGGAGCTCGAGGGGGCAAAGGCCCCACTCGAAATTGGATTAATAGCCATCAAAAACGCCTG
>ENA-ORSC01000159-ORSC01000159.1-human-gut-metagenome-genome-assembly--contig:-NODE-159-length-57443-cov-9.242925_pt1 | contig 57443 bp, 84 predicted proteins | sample MGYA00242178_ERZ509140 | MGnify/ENA primary metagenome ERZ509140 (study PRJEB26280, sample SAMEA2338681) | human gut metagenome | biome: human gut; feature: human-associated habitat; material: faeces... | reverse complement strand
AGAAGTCACTATTTATACATGACAATGCCGGGAAGTAAACATACAATCCTGGCTGGGAATCAATACCCGTGATGATATTGAATCCATCAATAGTACAACACTTCAATTTATTTACTTCAGGGTCAGAATGTTTTCTGAATGTCTGAATGTTTACAATCTTAGACAAGTAATTTTCACTTGCCTTCTTACTCTTAATAAGTTTCATCTTTATTTAAGTTAAAATCCTGTTTGGGTTGTATAGAAATTAACGTTTCCAATACCATAGATGTGAGCTTCTTCATTACTATCTACATAGTAGTCAATTACTCCGTCAAAGCCTGGAACCACTGTAACACACCAAGGATGTGTTTCTATCCACTTTGGAAACTCTGGATTATATTTAATTACTTCATTCATGCTAAGTACACATACCATTCCTGCGTCTGCACAAAAGTTTCCAATAGCTGAATACTCTTTTCCTTCTATAGAGTCTGGATTACTTAGAACGTCTTTGAGATCCTCAACAGGCATCGCAAACGTGGTACATGACCAGTCCCCATAAATAGTCGGCTCAGAGATATAATTAGTAAAACCTAGCGTATCTAGTCTTTCTCCATATTCACACTTATCCCAATCTTCATCTTTAATCACATAGCATGGATCCGTAATTATAACATCATCCTTTATCGTCATTTTTATAAAAGTTTTTCGATGTAATCCCTTCCTTCATCTTTAAATATTGGTATCTCGTCATCAATACACCAATATCCTCTAAGAGTCTGATTCATAGTCTGTCTATACTTCTTTATACAACAACTACCTCTCTTAAGAGTAGTAGGAAGATCATTCCAGTTTATTCCTTTCTCTTGAAATAAGAGATTCTGAATATCATTGCTGTTAAGACCTTCTATCTGCTTATGAGAGAAATATGCTCTGCCAGTCATGTGTATACTATTCCTAGTAGCATCTTGTTGTCTCCAAAGTAGGCAATTAGTTACCTCTTCTTTAGGAATATTGAAGCACCTAGCATCAAAGAAAGCTCCCTCTTTTGAGGCCCAATCATAGGCAGATATAGGTGACCCATCATATCCCTCTGGATTATAGAGATAATCTGTTACGTGCTTAACAAATGCCCTATTAAAGGCAAATGTAGCCATTGAAGCAGAAACACTACACAGTTTTTGCACCTCATAGTCAAACCAAGCATCAGAATTTAAGTTCTGGTAATCTATGAGTACTAATGTGATTTCATCGGACTGTGTATATCCAAGCACACATCCCTGAATATTCTCACATAAGTACTTCATAGTTTCTTGCATGGCTTTAACCATAATCATATCAAAAGGCTTCTTAAATCCTTTTGTAAAGGTATGAAAAGCCTTACCATCCAAACGGATTATAACCGGCATCCTTCTAGTAAGCCGGGTCTTAGAACGAGACTCATAGTAGTCTTTCATTCTATCTCCTAGATCATCTCTGGTCATACTATTTTATAAATTTAATCTTTATCCACTCCTATTCGTAACGTCCAAACGTCATCAGGGCAATCATTTATCAGATCAATAACCCAAGCATTAAGCTCTTGTACAATCCTAGTAATTTGTAGAAGGTATAACGGCCAATCATTGGCGCCATTAAAACCTCCGTCAATAGTAATAATGGCATGATCTCCTTTATCCTCATACTCTCTAGGACTTACTTTTTCCAGTTCTAATGCCTTGATTTTGTTAAGATACTTCTCCGGTATTCCGTTAGCACATTTTTTATCATTCATAATCCCTAATAGCTTTAAGTACGGGCTGCAGTGGAGTACCTTCATCACTAAGGTAGAAGAACTTCACGGTAGCCATTTTTCCAATAAGTTTTCCGAGGTCTTCTCTATACTGTTGTTTGAGCTCTCGACTTCCCATTGGCTTAGCCTTGAACTCTTTACCGTCCTCAGTTACTAGAGTAAAGCACATATCTTCATCTCTAAGCCCTTCAGACAATCCAGTAATTTCAAATTCAGCATCTTGATAATGCTTAATCTTTATCATGTCATTTGTTCTTCCGTTAGGTTTATATGGTCTAGAAGGATCTCTAATGACCAATCCTTCAAATCCTTCACTAACGTACTGGTCATGAAGCTTAAGCATATTATCCCATCCCTTTACAAGAACGTGTGGAACTACCTGTACTCGTAAGTCTTCTCCGGAATATTCCTTATTTGGATCAAACTGTACAGGAAGAGTAGATTCCATGAATCCTAATTCTTCCAACCTACTACTGAATGGCCTACTTGGGTCTAGCAAGTCGATTACATCATACACATAATACTGTATCCAACCAATACCCTCGGCTGTCTTCTCCAATCTAGCGGCACCACTAATCTGCTGCAAAGACTTACCATGCTTATATAGTTCACCATCGAGAATTATATGATCATGATCTTCAAAATATCTTATCAATGCTGGGTGGTTTCTAATCATAGAAGTAGAAGGATCGTAATCGCCTCCACCTCTAGACGCAGTTCTTATTTCTTTTCCATCCCAGTACATAAGACATCTAACACCATCAATTTTTCGGCTAGCCCACCATTCTTTTTCGAAAATCTTTCTATTAGTTACTTTATCCTCTTGCTTAGCAAGCATAGGTTTCAGCACACCAAATTGATTAGTTGCATTCTCTCCAACAATCGTATTTAAATCTTCCTCAGTATAAGTATCTATAGACCTTTCTAGCTCTTTATAGCCTTTATCTTTATACTTCTTGATGATAGAATTAAACTCTAACTGAACCTGCTCAGTAACAGTTCTTTTCACCTTGCCCCTAGTAATCAGAAGTTCTGGTTGTTCTATCATCTTACCCATGTATGTTCCAGTAGAGCGATGAATAACATATCCATGTTGCTCTTCATCCCACCCATAGGCGGCACATACGACTCTTAGTTTTCCCTTAGAGTCTCTACTAACTAAATCAATTTCCTTGGTGTAATCAATCATTAATCAAACTCAATAGAAATTTTATTCTCTGGAATATGTTCCCAGATACTATCTCTTAAAAGTTCTTCAATCTTATTCTTTATTTCATCATCAGTAAATCCTTCTCGCTCAAGATACTCCCTGTCAAAGCTAGATAATAGATCATCTACTTTAACAGTAGTGTGATAAACTCTAATGGTTGCCTTCTTAGGTATCATTTACGATAATCCTTAACTATTTCCCATAAGTCGTCCAGAGTCTCCGTTGGAATTTCGTTCCCATCCTTATCCCACATCTTGTAGTCTGGACGTCCACACTTCTCATACAGCCACCAGTTCATGTCATCTACACCTTCCTCTTGAAACAAGAGCCCAAGCACCTCATCAAATAGGATGTTTCCATACTCTACCCAATCACAGTCATAGATGGCAAGTCCAAGTACGTCTTCAACCTCATCGAGTCTGTCATTGTGCTTACGATTATCAGTAATTAATTTGACAAATTGTTCTTTAGTTATCATAATTATTCAGATTTGTTTAATATGTCATAGGCAGTTGAAGCTCCTTCCATGAAGTCTTGGAAAATAGCATCTACAGCATCTCTGTGCAATTCGGGTTGATAAACTATCTCCTCAGCATAAGCTGTTGCAGCTTTAGCTACTTCCTTTAAAAATAATTTCTTATCCATACTAGTCCATATTAGAACCACCAATACAAATCATTCTATCAGTGGTTATAGTTTCGGCAATTTCCTTATTACTATTCCACCCTTCCAACCAGTCCTTAGTTAGAATGTTTACAGCTATACCATTTCGCATATAGACAGTTGTTATCCCATTTCCTTTGTCTATCCAACCGTCTATAGCATCAGTTTTGATAAATCCTTTCATCTCAATACCAAATTTCAAATTGAATACTTTCATCAGAGTCTAACTTATCAAACTCTGGAAGCAAAGTATCCTTCACGTAATCTCTAACACTTTCAACATCCTCAAAATAGTAATCATCGTAATCAGTGCTTCCAAAGAAGAATCCCTCCTGTGTGGGAAGTAGTTCTTTAGCTCTACTATGATCATCTAGTACAGCACTACACCTTTTCAGAAGTTCCTCGGCATCCTCCTTGTCAATCTTTACCTTACGAAGATTCTCTATCTCACATCCAAGTTGATTTTCGAAGAAGGGAATTAGGAAATTTACTTTCCTAAAATACCCAATCTCTTTAGTTTTTGCCCTATGGAAATATAGGTCTAATCCCATTTATTTCGTTCCGCTATGACCAAGACCTCCGCCTCGATCAGTTCCCATGTTAACTATATCTTCTAAGCTATGATTTTCCCACTCAATCTTCTCGAACTTGTTGAGCACTGCCTGAGCTATTCTTTCATGATCTTCGATCCATACGGTTTCAAATCCAAGATTAATTACAGGAACTCCCCATTCATTTCTATAACCTGCATCAATGGTTCCGGGAGTATTGATTACAGTTAGTCCTTTCTTAATAGCCATACCACTTCTGGGACGGACTTGTACTTCATAACCCTCAGGAATTGCACCAAATATACCAGTAGGAATAATAGTACGAGCCATAGGTTCCAACCTTAGCATGGTAAGTGGATGGCCTTCACCTGAGAATATAATTCCACCATCCCCATAAATCTTTAAAGGATTATCTGGAGATATTCTGCTAAAATCGGCTCTCAAATCACATCCCGCATCAGTTGGGCAGGTGTATTCTGGATTCTTGTTATTAGAATTGTTGTAAATAGGTACTATCATTGTTCAAAAGTTTTAGGTTGAAATTCGTTATTATCTATCACTAAATATTGTTTAACTCCAAGAGCATCACACAACCAAATGTTTTGCTTACCCTTAGCAGACTTACCAACATTGATAATAGTCCTTACTGGCGTGTGTCCCACCACTTGGTCCCATCCTTTAACATTACATTTACACAATGCTTGTGGTCTGATCCATACTGGAGGTTGTGTTTCTGAGTCGCCATAACAATCCCCGTAATAATTCGGAGTAAATCCAAATAGTTCCGATGGTTCCAGGGAATTTATATCATGAACAGAATCTATCTCAGAGTTTTTCATCCAAACGTCTGATACTCCGGCATGAGAGAAGATGGTTTCCAGTTCCTCATCAATGTAAACCCACTGAGTCAGTTTCAAAAACCTTTCTTTAAATTCAGATTGAGACATAACACCCCAAACCTGACCATCCCATCCAGAGCACTCTGCCCAATAATAGCCAAGATGCTGAGTATCGTGATTACCTCTTAGGAGGATAACTTTATCCGGGTTATTCTCCTTATATGTCAATATTTCTTCTAAGTTACTGAGCTGTTGTTCAGCACTAATGCCTTCATGTGTTGAAACATAGTCTCCAAGAAAGATAATCTTATCTGGATTCTCTTTCTCGATTATTTCTTTCCAGAACGGTCTGCCATGTGTATCTCCTAATACAAGAATCTTACTCATATTGTTTATTATTTAGATAATTAAGTAATTCCTCAGAAACGTCTCCGCTTTCTGAATAGAATGCCTTAATTGGTTTTCCACTCTTAAGTACAATTGCGAAAGGATCTAAGGATGCTCCCCAATAGTTCTTTAGAGCCCATCCATCTTTCCTTCCTTTCTTAGTACTAATATCAATAAAATTAAAGGTTAGAGAATCATTACTAAACTCTCTAACCTTCTCAATTTGCTTCTCGTCACTATAGACAACTGATACTTCTATCATAGTAATAATAGGTATACTCCGCAAAATATTCCTACCAATCCATCCAGAATTAAAAAGTTGATAGCCCTCTTTTAAATTCTTCTGGATTAATAGGAAGCATAATTGAAATGTTTGGTATCTCTGACTTATTTAGCGTGTGAGCCATTACTAATTTAATGATACTCAATACTACTAAAACTACTGCCAATAAACTCATGCATCCGTCCCCATTTTTAAACTTTCTCGTATACTACAGTTATAGAGCCTTCTACCCCTCTGGTGATGAAGGCCGGCTTGTAGCCTTCAACAATCATAGCATTGAGAGCTTTCTCTAACTCTCCTGCTGTTCTATAAGTACTTACCTTGTATTGTTCCATATTGTTACAGTTTTGTTCTTTTAATTTTCGTTCTTATACACATTTATTCACATTTGGAATAACTACACCGGCTACAATGAGTACATCCTCCTTCATGTACTAAGTCAGAGCCGCATTCAGGACATTTACCCTCCACTTCTACAGGTAAATATTTACTCAAAACTCTACACATTGCCGAAGAGAATGAAGTAATGTTCTGATTTACTTTCTTAGCAGTCTTGATAATGTATTTGATGCTTATTCCATGTCTTAATAGCATAGAACTGTACAAAGTTGCAGCCTTCTCTTCAACATTTATATCGGTGTCTAATAGATTATCAATATGCAAGAAATCAGAGTTGAGACTGTACTTACCCTTTTCAACCTTGGTAATAGTTCCCTTATGTTGAGGTAGTTTCAACCAATTAGTAAGTCTGAATACAAACACTTCATATGGCTGATTGTCAAGTAACCCTACACAAACTACAAAGTTTTCTCCTTGAGATTTAACTGTATAACAGTTACACTCTAAGTCCTTTGGTCTTTTCGGAGCCAAAGTATTAGGAATATCTATTGGCTTTTCAGTTGTTAGGATACCCTCTCGATAACATCCAGATCTATAGACAGTTACTCCCTTCAGTCCATTCTTCCATCCCTCTATATAAATGTTATACACATCATCAACAGTAGCTTCTTTGGGAAGATTAATTGTAGAACTAATACTTGCATCAGTATACTTTTGTAGCACACCTTGCATCTTAATTCTGTCAATAGGAGCAATATCCTTAGACTCTACAAAATAACTAGGAAGTGTAGCTAACCCCTTTGAAGGTGTTGCAAAGAAGTCTTCTACTATTTTAGCATCTACTTCATAATAAGTATCCTCACCATTCAATGATTGAGTTTTTCTTGTGTACTTCAATGCAAAGTTAGGCTCCACACCAGTACTTACTTGTAACATAGTAGCTATACTACCTGTGGGAGCGCAGGTTAATAACTGACTATTATGAAGCCCATACTTGCTTATGTCCTCTATCACAGATTGTGGTAAACCTATACTGTTAATAAAAGAAGATTCTGCAAGTAATTTCGGATTACATTCAGGATACATTCCTTTATCTATCGCCAGAGATAAAGACTCTCCAACAGCTGCCTGTGCTATCGTCTTATAGACTTCCTGAGTCATTCCTAAAGCAGAAACTGAACCATAGGTTAGTCCTAATTTGATAAGCATATCAGCCAATCCCATAGTTCCTAGACCGATTTGTCTCCAGTTTCTAACAGAGTTTCTCTGTTCCTCTAGAGGATGTAGAGCAACTCCTTCGTCCAGCACATCATTCAGGGCCCTCACGGCTTTCTTTACAGCATCAACAAGAGAAGAATAATCAATTGTAGCTTCACTAGTAAAGGGATTCAATACAAATTCACTAAGATTGATACTTCCCAACAAACAGGAACCTCCTGCTGGTAATGGTTCCTCAGCACACGGATTAACTCCAGCATAGCTAAATCGCTCATCATTGTTAATCATATTATATCTAGTGATTCTATCCCAGTAAAGCATACCTGGTTCTGCCCACTCCCAATTCCTTTTGGCTAAGAGCTTAAGTAAATCCCTTGCCTTGAAAGCCTTGGTAATAGTGCCAGTTTCTTCACTTGTAAATTCAGTTATCCAGTCTTCATCATGTATAGCAGCTTCCATAAAATCATCAGAAACTCTGATACTAATATTAGCCTTTTCACACACTCCTTGCTTGGTTTTGAGGTTAATGAACTCCTCAATATCTGGATGTTTACAGCTAATACTAATCATCAAAGCCCCTCTTCTTCCAGCTTGACCAATGAGTCCTGTTACTTGACTATATAAGTCCATGAAGCTCACAGCACCAGAAGTACTCTTAGCTGCATTATGTACAATAGCTCCTTTAGGTCTTAGGTTACTGATGTCAATTCCGCATCCGCCTCCATAGCTATATGTTCTAGCTAGTTTAGCAGCAGTGCTAAATATGGACTCTATATTGTCCTCTGGAGGAGTAATTACATAACAATTACTGTAAGTAACTCTTCTTCCAGTGACTCCTCTACTAGCTAGAATCCTACCTCCAAAGATAAATTTCTTATCTTTTATAAGCTCACGAACATCTTTGTTACCTCCACTTACTCTATCTAACCATTCTTCAAATGTTTCTCCATTCACTTGGTACTTTTTATTCCAAATGTCAAGAGATAGTTGATTTTCACTAAGCCATTCTTTCTCTGTCATAATTTGTAATTTAGAGTACAAATATAAGTAAAAATATTGAGAAATCAAAATATTAAGATAACCTCAATATCTGCTTTAATAGCAAGGTTTTCTCTGTTTTGTTTAGTATATCCCTAGTATCTGCGTTAGATATTAACTCGGTAAAGGCATTGTAAACATTAAACATACTCGTGGTCTCTCCAGGACGCACATAATATGGAGAGTCTTCCTTCTCATACAAGAGTTTATATGCGTCAATAGCAACACTAGTTGCTAACTTTACTTTACCGTATCCAGGGCTATAAGAATCTACAAGGGTATGTCTAACCCACGATCCAAGGTTTTCATTTATGAGCTTAGTATCATATGGAACCTCAATTCCTGATAGCTTGTCAAGCCATGCCTTAATATCAGATGTTTGTTCCATTAGAGGTTGAACGCATTTAAAGCTAAAGGGTTTTTCTGGTTCAACTTCCTGCACATTCAAGAATGTAGGATTGAATACACACAGATTAAGACAAGCCATATTAAGTGCTCCTCTATAAATCTTAGCAACAGGTTTTCTAGCATCGAGACCATACACTAATCCTATTACTTCCTGGTGATTATCAAAGCTATATTCCTCAGGCATTACGGCCTGTACCCAGACACGGTTAAATACAGTATCTTCTAGGTTCAAATCCTCCTTCTTTGTAATACTTATTTGGTCAGGCAACTTAGCTTGGATTCTAAAGTTGTTTGTAAACTTAGACATTCTTTCTAAGAAAGGAGTAACATATGCTTCAGTGCTAAGATACTCCTTTCCTTTTATAATAGTTGCCTTACCTTTTAAAAGTTCGTCAATCGTCAATTCCATTATTAGATATATCAGACAATTCTGTGTAAAAGTCTATCTCTCTTACTACAACTCCTCCCCAATCTAGATAGTCATCATACAACTTCATAGCCTGCTTAATATCTTCCTCAGAATATTCCGGAAATAATCCTTTTATTCCAGAAACAGTATCCTCATACCCTGACTCCTCAGCTTCATATAGACGATCGGATATACTTTCCCAATCCTCTTCACTAATCACACAGTTAGAAGGATCATGTTCCTCTTCTATTTGAGCCTTCAGTTTGTCAGCTAGTTCGGAGGTAGAGCACACCCCAATGGTGTGCTCCCATGCGTCTTCATAAAATCCTCCAAACTCTACTACTACGTATACCTTAGAACGCATCGTCATCAAATACACCAAGGTCGTTAATAGGATCAACTCGCTCAGGCACAGCATCCTCAACAGCCATAATTTCCTCTGGGACAGGAACAGCTTCTGGCTCAGGAATCGGAGCAGGATCATTTACTTCACCTTTCAGATACGCATCCAACTCCTTACGAGTAATTCCTTCTAATGCCATACATTGAGCCTTAGATAGATACTCTGTTCCCTTATAAGTTACAGGAACAGCATTTTTGTTTGGTTTGTAGTTCTCAAAGCTGTAGAACTTTTTTAAGTCTTTCTTGTTCATAATACGTACAAATTAGAGATTTTCAAATGTTCCTCTTAATAAACTTCCTCCAACCATAAGGTCATAAGACAATCCATAAGAGTTTCTACTAAAGTTATAGTTTGCATAATCTGAAGCTCCAAATAGACTCAATACATTTCTATAATCTAATCTCTTACATGAGTTTAGAGAATTAGAGTGAAGGTCACCTTTAATGAAATGTACTTTGTCTGAATGAATACCTTGATCATGCAGCCATTCATACAACATCACTTTAGATTTATCATCTAAGTTCAGAGGCAATCCTTTCTTCATATACTGATCATCTTTACCATGACAGCATATAAAGGTCTCTCCATCTTGCTCAAATATTCCAAAGAACTCTTCCCAGAATGTAGTGGTAACATTCGGGAATTGAGCATTTATGAGAGCAAGTAATGCCTTATTACACATATACTCAAAGTTACCTCCATGATTACCACATGGAACAGAGAAAACATTCAGCTTAGAGCAGAACTTATTCTCCTTAGCAGCTAGAGTTCCTATAAACCACATCATCAATTCTATGAATTTATTGGCTTGTTCTCTAGCATCCATGTTTTCTGGCATATCATGGTCGAGCCTAGCAGTCTTTCCAAAGAATCCAGAACAGTCAATATTATCCCCCATAAGGACCACATTAATTGTTCCATAGTCGCTAAGACGTTTAAGTCTCACTAAAACTTCAGACAAACGTCTCTTAGCTTCATCAAATCCATAGCCTTTGTTCTCCTTATACATTGCTCCAGAGGTTACAGCTGCCCCAAGATGGAGATCAGATATATAAAGATTAATGCTTGGATTGGAATTCGGAACCTCCTCTATTATAGTAGGATTTATATTCTCAGGCAAATTAATAACGAACTCAGATGCCATTCTTAGTTGCCTCTTCAAATCAAGATTTTCCTGAGCATACTTCTTTAACAGCTTCTCATTATTCTTGATTTGATCCTCCTCTGCCTTTCTTAAGAAACTATTCTCTTTCTCACGAAGTTGAATATCTCTCAATTCATCTTCTGAACATTCCTCAAACATATGAGGAGCAAATGGAGCAGATGCTTTGGTAATATTAAAGGCTCTAAGAATCCTCTTAAAGTCTACAAGAGACAGATCGACAAAATGTCGAGACACTACTCGTTGAGTAAGGGCATCTCCATAGTATGAATACAACCTGTGGATTGTGTTCATTTCCTCTCTAGTCAGTCTGCCACACAACGGAGCTTTATCCCTTCTAAAGATTTGGTACTTATAGTACTTTATCCTTCCATGCTCATCTCGTATATAAGATGTTTCAGCACGATCATCTGTCTCAACTTCCTCTTCAACAGGAGCTTCCCTATGCCTAGCTACTACCTCATTATAGAGGCTTATCAAGTTTCGTACATCTTCAGATTCTTCATCATTCTGCCTTTTCAATGCAGAAATAGTGTTTACTATACTGTTATAGCTAAGACCATTATCCAAACAAAATTGGGACAATCTTTTTCCACTATCTCTGACTGCCAGCAAGATGTCTGCGTACTTCTTTACTGTAGATTGTTTCATTTATTTTTAATTGATTTATTCAACTTTATTTAGGTAGTTACACCGGTATAAAAAAAAATAAGCGGCTGTCCGAAGACAACCGCTTTCTAGATTTATAAGTTTAGAGTATGAAATTAACCTCTCTCGATACCGAATACGAGATAAGTTCCAACACGAGAACTCTTAGATGGAGTATATGCAGCATGGAATGCAACAGGCTGACCCTCAACAACTTGCTTAGTATAAGTACAAGTCAAACTTCCCTTATATCCCTTCTTAGCATAGAGTTCCTTAGCAAGCTCCTTAGCTTTAGCCTTAGTTTCATCAGTTTCGGCAAGCACTGTACCAGTTGCATCGTCAATAAGCTGATAAATAGTCTTATACTTACGTGTCCCCTTCTCGTTCTTAACATCGTCAATACGATAAGGACGTTCACGAGTATCAGCTACAGCAGCCTCTTCAGTGATTACAAATCCTACACCAGCAACATTCTTAGACTTCTTAGCAAGATAGTCTAGCATAAACTGCTTCTTATCAGCATCAGTAATTCCGTTTACTTGTTTCTTACGGAACATCTTATATGCTTGTGTTGCATCACCCATAATGTCAAACGGAGCTTTTGCCAATGCCTCTTCTTTAGTTGCTCCAGTTACTTCCATTCTCTTAAAGTTCATAATTTGTGTCATAATTCAATAGATTTTAAAAGGTTTATATTTCAAAAAACATTAATTCGTATCAACATCTTTCATCTAACATCACAAAATTACTATTTCTTATTGAATTACCAAAATAATAACCTGTAAAATTATCTTAAACCTCTAAATCTTTATCTCTTGCTTTCTCAAACCTTGGTACTGCAAATATAGTTATAATTTGAAGTGTCCCAAACGTGAGGAAGTTACAAATCCGTTAAATAGTGTTAATGGATTTTATCTACACAAATTCTCTAACCTTATCTATTGCTGCCGTTAGAACGGCAACCAGCAAGATAAAATCTCTTTCACCTTAGCTGGAATTTTTTTGTCCTCAATCCCAAATGTTGGGAATTGCTTGCATCCATATGCAAAATCAGAACATACTACTGCCAGGCCTTTTATTTGGTCTTCTGGAATACCATCAGCCAACTTTCGTATTACTTGATAGTGAGTAACATCTGGTTTCTTTTCCTTCAGCTTTTCAGTAAGATAGCACACTAAGGAAATCAAGGCAAACTTGGTATTTATGTCAGTATTGAGATACCCTGTGGTAAAGTACTGACCATACATCCTTTGCATTTCTTCATACGGAGGAGTTTTAATTATGTCCATAAGTCAATCAAAACGATAACCTTTACTGTAATAATGAGCAGCTAATCTTAAGAGGAACTTAAATTCATTCCATCCTTTATTAAAATCTGCTTTAGATAGCTTATAAACTTTGGTGTAATAATCCGGAATAGTCGATACTACAAGGCAATTAGATTGCACACTACAGTTCTTCATTCCATAGAACTTATCAGCTACCAAAGTCATCAACCAGCTGTACAAAGAAAGTTCCCTATGATAATGGAATTTCTCAAAGTTGTTACCAAACTCTGAGAGTATCTTTCCGATAGTTTTAACATCGTTGACAACTACCACATTAGACTCGGTATCAATGGTATAATTATCTAACTTAGCCTTAATTCTAAAGATAAATGGTTCATATTCGGGAACTTTGACTTGGGCATCAAGCAAAATTGCTTGCTCGTTTTCAGAAATTGGATCTACCACAATACCTTTTGGATGTAGCAATTTTTGGATAGATTTATTTCTTTTCAGGGCTTCAACGCATTGTAATACCCTTTCCCTACTCTTAGGATCAAGATATATGGGAACCTTGTCATCCACATACTTGCTTCCCCATTCATAGGCTCTTCGTTGAGCATAATAGTCCTCACACTTAATACGAAGAGTTTCCATTTTATCAGCATCCATCTTTCCCTTGTAGTAGTCAATCTTATTAGATGCTGCAATTATTTCGTCAGCGGTTACAACACCATTAGCTTCAAACAAGGGATATAATTCGTCAGCCATGAAACCAGCTTTAGCTGTAGGTCTATTTACATTATCTACTAAGATAAAGCTTTCAGGTTGTAATACTAATTGATGAACTGCTGATCCAAAGATCAGTGCATCACTATACTTATTATGTTTACTCAATCCTTCAAAGAAGGCTTCTGGATCATTGTCCTGATATGGATTTAGCAAGGAGAGTCTAGAGTTACTGATATATCCACTAAACTTTTCACTAAAGTATTCGGCATCATCAATCTTCTGCAACCTTAGTGTATCCATTAGTGGGATAATTTCAATACTATCTAAGTACTTCTCGTCTATAATCATCCACGAGGTCTTTAAAGTAATCAAACATGGTATCTTTAAACAGAAAATAACTCTCTTCTATTTCCTCCTTATCAAGACTGAAAATTCGGCCAACTGGTCCCCACTTACGATTATGTTTACCATCTATAAGCAGACATGGTACACCATTAAGATTTAGGTCAATGAAATTGGATATACTATCATCTACAAATACATCAACCCTTCCTTTAATGCGAGGAGCTTTACTAGAAAGCTGGCAAAGAATTTGATATATTGGAACTGGAGGTAATCCGTTCTCTACTAGAAACTGTCTTGACCATGTTTTTGGATGCACCCTCTTAGTGCAATACAGGGTAGGAACGAAATTAGGACTATGGATGATTGGAAGATTCATCCAAAAGTCCTTATCGTTTATAAGTATTCTACTAACATTCTTGGTAATTTCACTATCTCTCTTAGGAGTTCCAAACCTCTTAAGGTAGGGACCAATGAAGTCACATATTGTGTCATCAATGTCCAACCCAATCTTTAATCTCATAATTCTTCAACGTCTGTTATTCTTCCTATTAAAATGTCGTTGTTGTTAAGGTCATCCTTAAAGGTATCCCAATCGTCACTATCAGAATAGTCTTCGTACATAAGCATCAACTTCTCCTTACAATCAGCAAGGGAGGTAGCCATAATTATGTGCTTATCTACTTTGGATTTCTGAATGTCGCAATACGGGACAATGTATTTGTTCATTTTCTCGTGCTATGGTAATTTTCTAATAACTTATAAAAAAACTCAACGTCTATAACAGCAACAGTTCCCTTGCTGTTTTCTCCAGCTTGTGCTGCTTTCTTCCAGATCAGAACAAAGTCTCTAGGGTCTGGACACTCAGATTTTATGTTGAAATAATTTGGAAAATTCGCGCAGTGTTTGGATTGTATAGCAACCTCTAATTCACCGGAGGGGTCAGCAATATCTACCTTATTCGCATCTAACTTCTTAGACTCTCCAGCAGACCTACACACGTTCTCATATCCTATGTTTTTAAGTCTTTCAACAATTTCATACTCCAAGTCCTTACCTTTATTTTTAGATTTCTTGGCACGATAATACCTTGCAGTATAATCATCAAGCCATTCAAACTTTATTCCATCCTTACCACTACCTCCAGGCTTATTGCATCTAATTTTAATAGCTGCTATAGATACTCCTGTTTCTTGACTAGCTTCCTCCATAGAGTTAAAGTCCTTAGTAGTTCCGTCTTTAAAAGTAGCTCTGCAAGCTGTGTTTAAGTCTTTCTTCTATCCCTTAGCCATAAAACAAATTTTTTAATTAAGTTTAAAGTTTCTTTTCTTCCGTGATCCTTGTAAAAGTCAGAAATGTCTTTACTCCCGCACTCTTTTGGAATGCAGACATATACAAGTTCTGGATGTTCTCTTCTAATTTTAGCCATGTTATATAAGCCTGGTCTATCATTATCATAGAACACTACTATGTTTTCGAATCTACTCTTTAGTTCTTCAAGCGCAGCATCCGAGATAAACAAGTTCTCACTATTAGGCGCACACGCAGTAATACCACATGAATATAAGCACATAACATCCTTTAGCGACTTGGTAATCACTAATAACTTCCCACTTTTTGGAAGCTGATCGTATCCCTGAATCTTCTTACTCGGCCAATTAGTAATAAATCTAAAGGATGTTCTTTTAGGAAAATAACATCTCCAAAGCTCAATCCCCTGATACTTCTTACCATAATAGCCAAAGATAGGGCAGTGCTGTTGTGATTTGGCAACTAGCTGTCCATTCAAGAAGACGTGTTTACAGGAATAAACATTAAAGCGTTTAAGGGTTTCCAGGGTTATTCCATACTTTCCCCACCACTTCAGTTCTAAGTCAGTAAAATCTTGTACCTCTACCTGTATCTTTGACATTTCCTTATCCTGCATTCTGACAGGGTGTTCATTAATCTTTCCAGAGTTTTTCTGAAGAGACTTATCTCGCACAATCCCCATGTCATTGGCAATTATTCTAAGAGCCTCAAAATAATCACAATGAAACATCTCTTGGACTACCCCAAATATATTCAGATGTTGTCCAGTAGCGAAGTCCTTAAAGATTAGGGTGTTAGATCCATTCCTATAGAAGCTACAAGTAGGTCTTCTATCCTTTCTTAGAGGAGATCTAAACAATCCTTTCTTTACAGGCACATGAAGATAATACTCCATAAGTTGCTCCTCAGAAAACCTAGACAAGATCAACTCTTTTGTAATCTTAGGTTTAAACGAGAAATCCACATTCATATTCCTTATTATCAAAATACAAATTTAGTAAATTTCTAGTGAAACCCAAAACAGAGCGACCTACTTGATAAATAGGTAGCTCTAATTAATTATCAAGCAGTGATTCGAAGTCTAAGTCCTCAGAACCTCCTGATACTCCATCTACGTCAGCGGCTGTAGCAGAATCAGCATCGCTCATATCAGTCGGCTTGGCAGAAGCCAACTCAGATTTCTTTGCTTCCTCGTAGGAAGAGAAAGACAGATTTGGACCAAACGGAGTCACCATCCATGTATACCATTCTCCGACCTGTACTCCATTAGAAGCAGCTCTCTTTTCGTCAGTAGCCTGAGCAATGCCAACACAGTTAGGAAGTGTAGCATACATATGTCCCTTGCTGTTTCTTCCAACAAGCTTCATGCTTGTAGTAGTCTTATTAGCAACTTTGTCTATCATGGCCTTAAATGCCTTGATAAATTCATCGAATGTCTTACACTTACCTACCACTGAGTTAAACTTCTCAATAAGATCTGGAGCGAAAGCATGACCAATAGCAGCCAATTTATAATATGTTTGTTCCCATCTACTCGGTAACTGACGCTTACCTCCATTAGGCATATCAGAGCTACCTCTTTCTACTGCCTTAGGGTCATTTATATCAAGGAAGAAGGTGCTATCGTTATAGATACCTTCGTCGTTACCAAAGGTAATAACAAGACTCTTCCACGGATTTCCGTCGGCACTAGTACCTTCCTTTATTTCAGTTCCTTTAATGGTTACATTGTCGTTAATTGTATAGGGCTTAAGATAAGATACGCTGTTAGCTGGTTTTACTTGTGCAAATGAATTAAAATTGAATGCAGACATATTAAATCAAATTAGAGTTTGAAAAAGTTTGAATCTATCTCAGTGATATTTGCATCTTCGTCATCTACTAATTCTTTTACATCTAAATCAAAGGGGAGATCCTCATCCTCTCCTCCTTCTACACTAACATTATCATCTCCAATTAACTGCTCTGGTTTAACAGACTCGGATGTAAGTATAAATAACCCTGGCTTACTTGGATGAGGAACAAGAATAAATTCCTCTCCATACTTGACTAGCTCTTCCCTATTATGTCCTCTACAAGCAACTGTATTGGATTTCGTGAGCTTATTACCACTAGATATCCCAAAGGCAACGCTTGTGCCTATAACTGGAACATCACCTCCCTTTCCTTGCTCATATCTGATGTTGAGCTTAGAATCTGTGTCAAGTCCCATGAGTTCAACAGCAGCATTGTTCAATCTATACTTATTGTCCTCCAAAATTAACTTTGGCTCTTTATCTTCGTCTTGTACAACCTTCTTTTTAGCAGAAGGTTTCACTGCTTTGAGATCAGAATTATCAATACTTCTATCAATAAGTCTTGTTTCCAAAATCTCACCTGTGTCCGTATTAACGGACATTTCATAGGTGAGCTTTACAGTGAAAGTTTCTTTCTTAATTGTATCAGCCATTAATCTTCCTCGTTATATTCCTTGATTCTATTAATAACTAGATCTAAGTCATTGTCAATTAATATCTCAGGGAACAGTCCCATAGGAGTCTTGGCTGTACAAGTTCCGTCAGAATTGGTAACAAACTTATACTCGGTCTTGTTATCTTCATTCTGTATAACTCTAGTAAACAAAACATAGGTAAACAATCCTTCAAGTGTAATTACACTATCCAACATCTTACCTTGAGTTTTTATTTTGTAGTAAGGATTGATATTGTCTCCAGTATTCTCACTATGAGTAAGAACACACACTGTTAGGTCATCACGCATACTCATAGCAGCCTTAAGAGCCTCATATGCGTGCTTAGCCATGTCGGTAAACTTACCATATCCCTTTTCATCTACCCTAGCCATTGCCTCAAAAGCTTGAAGATACTGATAATCATCAATAATCAGAGTCTTAATATGTGGCATCTTCTTATCTACAATTGTCATTATCTTCTTTATATTGTCAATATTAGCTGTGGTGTAGAAGTTACCAGAAATCTCATTACCTGCAATCTTTAAATCAGGATACTTCTTCTTAGCACCCTTTATCCCAGGTCTCTTACCAGTAGTACTGATGATAAACGTTTCCTCTGGATTAAGATTCCTAATACTAGAGGTTTTTCCACTTCCACTTTCGCCAACGATTGCTATTAATTCTGCCATTATAAGATAAATTTAGATTTTTGAGTGATTTGTACATCATCTTCATTCTCTATCTTATCTTCTACATCTAATAGCCAATCTGAATTACTATACTTCTCATAATCATATATCTCTTCAGGCCTAGGTAATTCTGCAAATAAACCAGTCCGACCATAGAAGGCACAACCCACTTCTACATCGGCTTCGCCATACCTATTCTTCAACACAGTGATTACTCTGAAGTTCTGTTGAAGTGCCTTAATATCATATCCTCGATAGCTAGTTAGCTTTTCTCTATGAGGATTAAATATTGAGATGATTACTTCACTATCCTGAGCTGGAGCTCCAGTATCCTTAGTATCATCAATCCTAAGATTATTCAAACCTTCCTTTCTTCTATCCATAGAAGTAGAACTTCTATTAGCCTGCATAATAACCACAGGACTAATCTTACACATATTTCTAAGTGTAACGAGGTAAGAGGATATTAAGTCCATTTCCTCCTTTAAAGTTCTTCCATTTGTTCTTCTTGCTAATGACAAGTGATCAATAATCACAAGGTGAACCAGGTTCTCATTATTAGGACGATAGATCTTTCGGTTCTCTATTTCTTCAAATGTCCCTCTCTTTTGTAGCTCTTTCATAAGAGCAGAATATAGACTATCAGCGCTAAGAGACTTATCATATACCTTAACAACCTGCTCTACTTGATGTAGCCAGGGTAGGCACTCTTTAACTATTTGATAGTTTTCATCACTCAGTCTATAATTCTTCTTCCTTGACAATAGCTCTTTTACAGACAACTCTATATGATACTTCTCAAAGATATACATACTCAAGAGCTTTGCATAAAGCATCTCAGCAGACATCTCTAATGAGAAATAGGTAACTGCGAAGTTACCGTCGTCTAAATGTTCCATCAGTGGCTTATATATATAAGAATACAAAACCAATGAAGTCTTACCAGAGCCAGTTGGAGAAAATACGAGAGTATAAGTAGATTGTGTTACTCCATCAATCACTTCTTCAAGTTTAGGTAAGCCCATAGAGTAACCCCAGTTCTTACCTTCTCTACCAAAAGTGATTTGGTGCATAAGAGAGTTAGTAATCATAGCATCTTGACGGATTCATAATTAATATTACCTTCTCCATCTTTTAATGCTTGTAATTCCAGCCACCTTTGGTCTATAATGAAGCTGGCTAGAGTATAGTTGATGATGTTGTGTTCTTTTGCCCATCTAACTAACTCTATGATATGATTATGACGTTCAGGGTTCCACCCAATGTTTCTTCCATACTTGAAATAAGCATCTTCCAATGAGTCAAACTTTTTGCTAACAGACCTTAATCCAACTACATTGCCCTGAACCGATCCAAATTGAGGATATTCCTCGAACAGTTCCTTTCCTAATTCAAAAGAACATTTATATAATGTCTTGATGAATATTTTGTTAAACGGGATGGAGTATGGATCGAACGCTTCTCCTTCCTCTGGAATCTTATATGATTTTAGAATGATACCCTTCTCCTGTAAAGACAGTAATATCTCCCTTAGCCTAGTCCCACAGTCATAGAGCAGTTCTATATAACTCTTAAAGAGTTCTTCCGTATCTTCGTCCTGCAATATGAGCAAAGTTCTTACAATCATTAGCTCATTGGGAGTAATTCTGTACTTAGTGAGTAAGGCAATTTCCTCTTCTAAATTTAATGTCAAATTTTTCAATATCAGTTTACAGTTATAATTACACAAAGTACATCTGTAAACTGTAATACGGTACTACTCTTTCGAGCTTTTATTAATTACATACGGGCTAAGAAACTCTGACATTAATTCACATCCCCTTTCTCGCATTTTAACAATATCATATAACTTCCCTTCATATTCAATTGGTTCATTTCCTTCGTAACTTCCTAATATCATTAATAATGCCAAGAGTTCCACTTGCTTTTCTTGAATCATGTTTTTAATATCTAAATGTAAAATCCTTTATCTTTTTAACATACGGTTTAGGCTCATCACCTCGCAATACTGCATCAAGTCCATTCTCATCTATGGTGATAAATGGACTGTTTTTATGAGAATTTGCAAACCACTTAGTCTCAATCGTTTGATCAATGACTATGTTAAATATTTCTGCAAGTTTATCTCCTTCTTTTCTTATGGTTCTTCCTCTTCTCTGTATCGACTTTGTTTCTGACGAATCGAGTCCTAGGATAATAGCTACTGACAATCCTTTAATGTCAGCACCCTCATTCAGTTTCACGCAAGAGTTAATAACTCCAGATTCTTGGCGTTCAAACTCTTCTAAAGTGATTCTGTTCTTTTTCTTGGAACTATTCTTTCCAGTGTAGACAACCCCATATCCAATGGACTCAGCCATCTTTACATTACTAGAGAAAGTAATTATCTTAGCACCAGGTCTAGCCTCAATGATTTTCCTAGCTATCTCTAGTTTCTTCGGATGATTATTAATGAATGCCTTTCTCTGCTGTATGGTTCTTATAAAACCAATTGCATGGATTGTTATCATTCTGAATGCGTGCTTTCTCTCTTCTTCGGAAGCACCAGGTTTGCATATAGCATCCCTATATTTAGCACGATTTCTAAAACCATCCTTTCCTATCATAGACATTGCAAGACCAAAATCGTAATTGAAGAACTCAAAATGTTCCACAAATTCGCTATTTAGAGCTTTATACTCATTTATGTCATCAACATCTATAAGGACTTGATATTCCTTAAAGTTTGATAGCCATCCATTTATAAGAGCTTCTTCTGTTGTAACTCTATCAATAACAGGGCAATACTTAGCAATGATTTCATGTTTACCATCTAACCTCTCAAAGGTCGCAGTCAATCCAAGAATATATCTATACTCAACGGTGTTGAATATTTCTTGAAAAGTATCAGAAGCATAACGATGGGCTTCATCAATAATAAGAATATCACATTTCCATTTTCTCTTAATGACAGTGTTAACTATCTGTACATCAGAGTTTAAACTAAGCTGATTATTGTCAAGATGTTGTATCCATTGTATCCGTAGGTTATCGGTGGGTACTACTACGAGTACCCTAAGATCCCGATACTTATTCAATACGGATTTTATACACTTTATGGCTGTCCAAGTTTTTCCAAAACCAGTAGCAAATTCAAAGGTTCCCTTGCATTTGCTCTTAATCCATTTCACTCTAGCCTCTTCTTGTCTTTCGTCACGAGTCTGTTGTTTAAACAACATTTCTGGCATAATCTAACAATATACATAGTAAAGCACTATAGCCATCTATATGTGTATTAATTAAATTACAGCAGTTTGGAAGAAAATTTATGTACCAAGAATACAGATTAAGCATCAAGAGTAATACCTCTTTCGTTTGCAACGAGCTCAATCTGACGCATTCTTTCTTGCCACTGTTCAATGTGGAACTGAACCTCGTCCTCTAATCTAAACAATACCTTGTTTCTCAACACAGTAAGCTGATCAGTAGTAAGGTCAGAATACTTCTTAGGTTTAAGATTAACCATTGCACGCAATTCACTAAAGTTAAGTCCTGTAGGCTTTACAGTAAGTCTAACAGTAGGCTTAATATTAAGACGTTCCTTAATTACTTCAAGTTTACTACGTGTATTACCGTCTTTGTCCTTCTCATCAAACTCCTTCATTTCTGCTGGAGTCAAATATACACCCATGTTCAGAATGAAGCTAAAGGTGATATGTTTGTTGTCAAAGTGTCCCAGTCTATCAAGACCTCCATCCAATACTTCCTCAATAGAAATTCTCTCAAACTCTCTGGGAAGTCCTCCAGTAATAGTTGCGATAGAAATGCTATCAAGTTCGTTAGAAGGAAACTCATCCTTTCTAGCATTCATACAAGAACGAATATCTTGAATATAAAGATGTCTAGGATATGGCTTTCCATCAGCACATAGTGCTCCAGACTCTAACTTACGAAGGAATAACTCAACATTACACTTTCTTCTCTGGTCCTCGATAATGTTCAGAAGGACATATCTTCCCGGATTTAACTTATCTTCACTATAGAGCATGGACTTACAATGCTTATAGAAAGTATTCAGCTGTTCAGGAGTAGTATCTACTAGACGTATTTCCTCCTGAGTCCCATCAGACTTTCTGGCAAGTTTCCATACAAAAGATTTAGTGTCGTTATTCTTAGCCTCTATAGCTTCCATAAGTTTTTCTCTCATCACTGTCATAATCCAATATTATTTCTCATACTAATTAAATTTTATAGGTTATCTACATTATATACTTGTTCTTATCTTTCTCCTTAGGCTTAGATACAAATTTATCAAATTGTATACCACTGTAATTGTAGGGAATCATTTTCTCTCCATCAAACCACTTGTCTACACCAGCTCTGATTTCAAAGAAGTTTAGGTATCCTACCTCATCAATGTCAATCATGCGATGGTTCCAGTTTGGGTATCTAGTACACATGACATACTTTGTATCCTTAAGTATCTCTTCATCTAAACACTCAAATACGTAAGTAACATATCCTAGAGTGTCTACTTCCTTAGCGACTAATCGAGCTAATATGGTCATGCTTCAGCATTGCAGCCATCTCTGTAGTAAGTACAGCCATACGCTGCAAAATTAGATGCACATTTACCAATCTCGGGAAAGCAAGGGTATCTTTGGCATTGCTTGCACTTCCTGTTCGGAAACTTCAGCTTAACTCCAAACTTATCCTTTTCAATCCCAACAGGATTCATTTTAACAATAGCCATACTAATAATCCAACACCAACTGTAACACCACCAACCTTCCAAACCAATAGAGCATTGTTCTTTCTCTTTATCTCCTTGTTCAGTTGTTCAATCTTAAGACTATAAGACTCGGTTAGTCCTTCGTAGTTTCTCAACTGCAAAGTTCTAAGTGAATCTGTTTTAAGCAACAACTCATTGTCTAGCTTATAGTTAGAGATTTGTTTAAAGAGAAGGTCATTCTCTCTTAAAAGTTTTTGATGTTCAACAAAGATTAAATTTGCTTCCTTTAACTGATTAGGGGTTATCAATACTATCGAGTCTTTCTCTATTCTGCTTGAGATATTCTGTGAAAAACACGTAGTCGTCATTGACAGAATTAGAAAGAATAATATCACGAATTTCTTCATAGTTCTTTTCGTTATCACTTATTTTAATAGTAATAGTATCAATTGAACTCCTAACTGAATCTCGAGTTTGTCGAAGAGTGGAGAGCTCTAACTCTAACGAATCTATCCTCTCAGTATAGATGCTAAAGTCAGGCTCTTCATTCCTTGGTCTACTTAATAAGATAAACTCTAAAGCAAGATTAATTGTTATAGAAAGAATTAGGACTGCTTTCCATGCTTTTTGCATTTGCCCTTGTTCTGATTGTTCAGCCAAGCTAGATAGGTGTTTACATTATCAAGGAATTTCGGATCCTTCTGCACACCTTCTACAACAATCTTCTCTACTTCTGAGAAATTCTCCTTAAGACCTTCCATCTTCTTTCTCTTCAGATAACGTTCCTTAGAATCGTTATAGCCCTGAATATAGACATCAGGATTGGCCTTCAGATACTCAGCTTCCTGCTTCAGGAAAGCCTCTACCAAGGTCTCATTAATATAACCAGGATCAGTTACATACAGTACAGGCACAGAATTTCGCGCTCTAGCTACTGCTTTTAGCACGCCTACCTTCTCAACAAACTCGTCTTCAGGATTGCAGATGGAAACACCAATACGGATTCCCTTCTCAACTGTTCCTACACAGTTGGCCTCAATTCCGTCTGGGCAGATGATAAGAGGAAGTTGACCACTCTCATTAACCAAACCATTAGTTACTGCTGCAACCACAAAGTGATGAGTTCTACCTGCGTAATCAACAAACGAATCCTTAAGCACATTAACGTGTTCTTTCATTTTTTCTTAAATTTTTTCTTTTTGACATTTGGTTCATATACAGGGAGATTATTCTCCCTTATAAATTCGTAAGGAGCTCCTATAAGAGAGATTTCTTTCTCAATTACATAGTCCTTATAATATTTAAGTGCATTTCGACACTTTATGTGTAATAGTCTATCAGTCTTAAAGAACCTACTTCCTAATACACAGAATCCCCACTTCCAATACTTATTTATACAAACTTCGTAGAGGAAATATGGTAGTACCTCTATTCGAGAGCCGTCGTATACATACGTCTTAGGTTCCTGGCCAGAACGGTCTTTCATTCGGGGCATAGGTCTTCCCATTATAGACGTACTTGGTAACTAGACACTCATTGTATCCAGTTTTACGATTTCTCAAATAGTAATTGAAGAGAATATCTCCAACTTCGTGTTGCATACACTCAGTTGAATATGTAGTGTGAGGAAACTTCTTATTCTTCTTCAGATATATAATAAGCTTTGCTCTCACTGGTATACTCTTCCGAGGAACACTGTGGAAATGAATTCTTTCCTTGTGTTTGCAACGTTCTGATCGTAATACTCTCTTTTCATATGGAGTCTTTGTCCACACACTCTTATCTCTTGGAGCAGCGTGTGGAGGACGGATTCCCAACTCAATCATCAGTTCATCATCGTGAACATCAACCCAGCGATCTTCCTCACGCTGGGGTGCCTTAGAAGGACTTTTAACATTTTCTTGTTTCATGCGTGTATATTACCACACTTAGTACATTTATAAATAACATACTTGTAATCATACAAGATATGTTGACACACTCGCTTACATCTAGGACAAACCATTGTCTTAGTGATTGGATAAATTATTCTTTTCATATTTTGAGAAAAATGAATTAATCATACCTTTCACGTATTCATTGTCATCACGATTATACACCTCATTCCAATCTCCATTCCTATATAACCATTTGAGGTTTCTACTAGTAATGTCTCTTACAACATACTTCTTGAGATAGGTAACATCACCTTCATTTACAACACCTCCACCAGAGATGGAGATGCAATAATGTTCACAGGTTTGTTTTCCAGTAACAGAGTTTGGAAGACACATATTCTGGACTTCGCTGTTAATACAGGCTTCGTCTTTCCCCTTGTAATCGTAGATAACAAGATCATACTTAATCCTTAGTTTGTCAAGGTGACAAGCAATCAGATATGCAACGTAACAACATCCTCCACTATTTATACTGTAGAGTTTATCAAGACAGCTGCACAGACAATCTAGTGAATATTTAAGATCGTGAACGTTTACAAGCCGCATAAAGCTTTAAGTGAATCTAGTTCCTCTTTAAATTCTTCAAAGTAAGTCAGAAGCCTAATTGACTCCTCATTATGCTTGCAGCACACTCTGTAGTGTGCTATCTTTTTAATGGCATATTCTAGACCAGTGCCATAGGCGACGTTCTTGAACTCTAGCCTAGCTTCTTTTCCCTTAGGTTGAACCTTGTATAGTAACTCAAGATCATACTTAGGACAAGAGTCACTAACAGGAGTTAGTCTAAAGTCCTTTTCTTCTATTACCATTCAGGATTATAATTGATATAGAACTCCTTATCTATAACATAATCAATAAAGATCTTAGGGCACTGTTTAACGGATCTTAGTAATTCGTTAGAGTCTGGATCATAGAAGTCCATGACAGGCTTTCCATTCTCATAACGTATTACAACTTTCCTAACAGAGTCAGGAGTTTTTTCTGACGTAAAGGTAATAGTGGCACTATCCCTGCTAATCCATTCAGACAGAGCTTCGTCCAACTCGAAAGTGGACTTGTACCCTTTGGCTCCAAGAGATATATACCAACGACCCTTTACAACCTTTAGGTAAATTTTATGGTTCATTTCTCTAACTTCTTACATATAAAGTCAGCAATACTTCCGATTGGTTCTTTCAATATAGAAAGTTCCTCGTCAGTAACTTCAACATCATACGTCCTTTCTACATACCCCATAAGGTCTATAGCATCAAGACTGTCTAACCCAGCATCATTAGCTAGACTAGACTTTTCGTCTAGCTCTACTGGATACCCAAGATCGGAAGTAATGAAGTTGATTATACTAGCTATAACTTCTTCTCTCATGATTCTACACTAATTAACAGAGAGCTATTAGTTCCTCCTAGCCCAAATGAATTGCTTAGTATCATTTTAGGTTTGGTTTCTACTAACTCTTTTCTAATATTCAATCCCATTGAAAAGTCAGCAGTATTTATGTTTGGAGGAATAAATCCCTCTCTAGCTGCAAGAAGAGAATATATCACCTCACTTGCGCCAGCCATCCACATCTCATGCCCAGTTAGTGCTTTAGTAGCACTAATATAGGGAGAGTTTCCAAACACTACTTTTATTGCATCAGCTTCTATTTTATCCCCTTCCCTAGTACCAGTAGCATGAGCACTTATAAGAGAAACATCTTCCGGATATACATCTCCCAAAGCTTTCTTCATACAAGATATTTGAGATTCAGTAGTACTAACCACTAACTCTCCAGAGGATGTAGCACCATACCCAATTATTTCTCCGTATATTTTAGCTCCTCTAGAGAGCGCATAGTCGAGATCTTCTAGAACTAGACAAGCAGCTCCCCCACTAGGAACTAATCCACTTCTCATCTCATCAAAAGGTCTCACTGCTTCCTCCGGATTTGGACTAACAGAGAAGTTTCCAAGAGCATCAAACGCAAATATTGAATATTCATTGACCTCTTGACATCCTCCACATAGTATTGCTGGTTCAATTCCTTGCTTTATAAGAGCATATGCAACTCCTATAGCATGACCTCCAGAGGCGCAAGCTCCTCCAACAGAGAATGACGTTCCTCTCAACTTAAAGAGGTTGGTAATAACTGCTGTAGGATTGGAATTTAGAGTCTTAATGACATGAGTTGGTCCAAGTTTTGATGTTTTGATGTGCTTTCTCCACATATCAATGGATTCAGCCATAGCTCTAGAACTACTATCATTTCCAATAATAACACCACAATCTGTAAGACCATCCGAATCAGTAAGTGCTTCTAATGCTGCCACGTAAGCATATTTACTTTCATCTGACATGAATCTTTGAAGTGGTCTCGGAATGAAAGGTTCCCGTAACTCACCAGTGAGCATAGATCGGAATCCCATATCAGTCCTAGATGTATCAGCGACAAGTCCACACTTTCCACTACGAAGTGATTTCAGAACTTCCTCCTTACCAACACCAAGACAGGAATATATTCCTATCCCAGTAATGACAACTCTCTTCATCGAACAGGAATTAAATAGTATTTCACTCCATTGGTCAGCTTCTTAAAGAAGCCTAAGTCCACTGTTGATTCAATACGAAGTACCTCATCAGGGTAAGTATAGACCTTCAACTTGCCATCTTCTTTTAAGAAGTAACACAGTGCATCTTCATTAGAAGTATCTGTGATTATACAAATCTGGTTATCACTAGGCTTAAGTATATCCATTATTCCAGAGTCTGACTCCTTTATAGGATATATCTTGCCATCAAACTCCAGATGCCACCTAGAGTTTGCTTTTACAATTTTAATAGTTTTAATCATTATGCTCCAGTAATTACCCTCTGTTTGATGCTTCCAGGACGAGTGGTTACATCTTTATACTTCTGATCTTGTTTATCCCACCAAGCTTGTGCAGCCTTAAGATTTGCTAATTTCTTCTTGTACTTCATATTATTCCGCTTTTTCAAAATGTTTCTCGAATATCTCAGGATGTCGAGTATATATTCTACCATATCCAAAGATGATATAATCTCCAGGAGAGGCTATAGAACCTCCAGCAGTGTCAATAATAGCTACTTTGTCTTTAACTATCTCTATACTACCAGCTGCTATTCCCCTCCTTAACCATTCAGGTTGTTCAGAAAAATAGAGACCATCCCAACGGACAGCCTCTATGGTTTCCTTATCACGATATTTCATACTATGTCTATCTGGGTTACATTCTTAGGGAATGGAGTTGGTTGTCCTTCCCAATCCTTCTTCCAATCCTTATAAGAGTTAGTAAACCACACATGATCAAAGGTTTTAGATAAGTTTTCTATTCCTCTTGGATTTACCATGTGAGTCACAAATATAGATAAGCTAATGTTTGGTGTAACTTCTCGTACAGCAGAAGCAATTCCACAGAAAGTCCCTCCTCCATCACACAGGTCATCTATAATCATAATCTGATCATATTTAATGTCCTCAGGATTTTCTATTTTGAATCCAGAAAGTTTGCCAGTATTAACATCCCTTATCTTACTACAGAAGATTGAAGGATACTTACTATTAAGATTCTTTTCATACCGAGTTCTGGCTCCAGCATCCGGAAATAGGATTTGATAAGTACTAAAGAAGTCTGTTTTCAGTTGCCATGTTTCTGAGCAGGGCAATTCTCGGAAGAATGACATATCCCATAAAAGCCTGTTGAAGTCCATTACCCTATCCATTCTCATAGACATTAAATAGTAAATCTCCACAGTGTAGAGTACATCATGTCTATCAAGAATATCCATTATTTGTGCGAGAATGAATAATTCTTCTGCATTAGTTATTCTGCACTTTACAACAATACTTTCTTTATGACTAAATTCCCCAAGAGTTATTTGAACTTCCCCATCAGGGAATCTGGAAATAGAGTAATCTATGTCACTCTTCTCCTTGTTGATTAGATTTAGAATCTGCATAGTCTAAAACATTTTTTAATATTATATATGCACTTTGCAAACCAGCTCTATCGTCTAAAAGCAGGTTGAAGAAGGGCTTCTTGGTTTCCTTTAAAAGGGGACTTTCGTTGACATAATCTGGTTCTATCCCAAAGTGTTTACAAAAACCAACCTTCCATTGGAGCCAGTCTTCCCTCAACTCAGCAGTATAGAGGCACAGGATCCACCCATGCTTCTTACACCGCTGAAGTATATCAATTACTTCCTTATAATTACCACCTCTATTGTGAGCATCAAAGATAGTATTATCAAAGTCAAATCCAATAACTAGCTTACCGTGAGTATCTAGTTCTTTCTTTAACCTTTCAATACATCCTAAGTCACAATATGGGTGAAACACTATTTCTGAGCTCATTACAATGTTGAATTAATACGGTCTCGGATTTCTTGCAAGGTATAGTCTTTTACAAGCGTTCCGTCAATAAATACAGTCTCAAGACACCCTTGCTTTTCTTCCTCTTCAGTTTGCTGGTCAAGAGCCTTATATACGTTAGCATCTTTAACGACCTTAATAAGTCCCTTCAGAGAGTTCTTAGTTCCATCATCAGGGAATCTAGTACGTTCAGCGTGACGTTTCAACTCTTTCTTATACAGACGAGCAGAGGTAGCTGAGGTACAAGGGAGCCAAAGAGTACAACTAATTAAAGTTTCCAAATAATTAGTTAGCCAGAAGAACTCAGGAAGAGTATTCTTGATTGTCATCATTGGAACTCTTATAGGACACACTGAACCTTCACTAGCTTCAGGAAAATACTTACAACTGCGAGGAGTCCAGTTAGAATAAACCATTTCTGTACCTTCTGGGTACTGGAAGTGATGTGATAGTTTATATCCATCACACGCTACTATTACTTCTTTCATGTTTCTTTAAATAATTTATAGCATTTTGTAATACATCAACATTATCCTTGAGAAGACCTAAAGCTCTGTTACAGTTGTTACAGAGTAAACCTCTTACTTCTCCGGTTTCGTGATTATGATCAACTGCTAGGTATTTAGCATTTGGCTTAGTCTCTGGTTTCCCACATATAGCACATACTCCATGTTGTTCTTCTAGCATCTTATCATAATCTTCATACTTAATTCCAAATTCCCTTTCTATATACCTCTTTCTGTAAGCAAGTTTTCTATCAGGATTGCTGTAATATTCTTTTCGCAAATCCTTTTGCTTGTCATCCCAATACTTTATAGAACGACTAAACTCAGTCCAGCTAAATTTAGATAAATCGTGTACTATTCCCTGCCAATATAAGCCTACTTGAAAGCAATAGTATGCTACCAGAACTTATGTGTTAAAATTCTTTTTAATAATTTAAAACAAATCACCTACTTCATTTTTTCATCAATTTACGATATATTTCTTTTAACTCTTCATCTGAAACTTCTCTCCACATTCTAAATCTTCTCCACTCCTTTGGATTCTGATAATAGGCTAAACCATCTGTGTTAAAGGTCCAAGTATTGGAACATTCTCTAAGTTTATAAAGGAGCTTATCTAAGTTATGCTTAACAGCAAGATTATTGATTCTTCTGAATCTTCTGTTAGCTAATCTCTTATCCTTCTTGTTACTACCTCCACAGACAGTAGCAAACGTGTGATATTTATGACTTCTACTCATAAGAGATTAGAGGCTTTATTAGCTAGCTTATCTACATGATTATTCCATTTAGTAAATTCAGAGTCATCTTTTTGATGTCCTTTAACGTGTATAAATTGTATGTTCGGACATAACTTTTGGACTTTAGAGTATACTAAATCAAATAATCCCCACAGATCTTGATTTTTCTTTCTTTTCCAGTTCTTAGTAATAGTGCCTATACAATACATACTGTCAGAAACAACTGTCAATGAATCTATAGGCTTTTTGATTGCAGAAAGACCAGTAATTATAGCTCCTAGCTCCATTCTATTATTAGTAGTATGCTCAACTTTCTTAGAATATTCAAGAATTAACTTTCCTTCTCTTAAAAACACAAAAGCCAAACCTCCACTATCTCGGGAAGAGGAATATGCTCCATCACATATTAAAGTATAGTTCATATAGGCATGTTCCAGTTAATTATTACTTGATATAGAATATAAATAACTACTCCGGCTATAAATAAGAGGAAAAAGGATAGCGTCACCCAAGATGGAAAATTCGCAGTTTGTTCTGGATTTCTATATCCAAACTTTTTTAGACGTTTTACATCTATCCTATACAAGATATAAGCTAAACTAAACCATACTATTAATGGTAGTACGATTATTAAAAATAAATCTCCAACTGTCATTTTATTCTAACTACATTGTAAACCCAAGCAACATTAGAGAAATCAACATAAACTTGGGAGTTACCATTCTTTTCTACTCTAAGTCTAATATGTCCTTTATCGTAGTCTTGATCTATAACATAGAACTTTATACTAGTTCCTCCGTCAGAATCCCTATAAGCCTGCCCATTATTATAAGCACCATATACTTGATAAACTTGGGTTCTAGGGCTATATACAATGATTTGATCTGTGTTTAAATTTATGCACAGATTCATATCAGAAGCTTGCCACTTTCCCCAATAGTACTTTCCATTTACAACCGATGCTTCTGCATAACTAGTTGTTTTATACCACAACACTTGTCCAGATGCCGAAACTGACACTAGACAAAACAACGCTAATAAAAACTTTTTCATATTAATAAATTTAAGAAAAAAATAACCCCGTGAAAGCAACAAGCACTCTCACGGGGGTTAAACGTGACAGTATATTACTTGAAAGTTTAAATATATTAAACACAACAAGGTAATATCTGTCTACCTTTATACTATAAATTAAAAAGTTCCCTAACTGCGCTCTTGTCATTACAACTTGGACCGTATGCACTGCTAGTAGGCAAGGATTCAGATTTGGAGCTTAGCTACTATAATCCCTTATTCACCATATCCCATTCTCTTGAGAGTTTCAGAAGGTTCCTCATAGAACCTATCTACAGGCACTATGATTTCATGCCCTGCGCCTTCTTCAACCTTGGAATCAATAATTTTTAAAGCCCATAGAGCTTGAATAAATCTAAGCTCAGGGTTCTTGCATAGAGTTTCTCTCAAAAGCTCCAGCAGTTTAATGTTTGCTTCTATTCTATTCATGATTTTAAATTTTACTAGTACTGGGAATGGGATTCGAACCCACACGGACATTACTGCCCATCAGATTTTAAGTCTGATGCGTCTACCAATTCCGCCATCCCAGCATAAAGTGCTAAGAATACTCCTAGCACTCGTAATTTATTAGAATGCAAGACCGCCTCTATACAGCGAAGGTCTGTTCTTCAAGTTGAGTATCTTGAAGTAATACCTATCACCATCTCCTGTTTCAGTCACAAGAATACCATCTATAGTAAGAGGTTCAACTACTAAGCCATAGCCTCCAAACGGGTCTCCGGGTCTTAACAAGTCTGCGGCAGTCATCGAGCTTACTCGTCTACGATAAATATCAAGATCATCTTCATCAAGCGTATATTCTTTACCCTCACTGTCCTTATCCTTAGTACCAACCTTAGTCAAAGTATCCCTGAAGATAGCAACAGAGTTTTCTTCACTTGCGTTGTAATAACTATACTGAACAGAATAGGAATATTGCGCTTGTTCTACGTTTATGAAGTTCTTGAAATCATTGATAGAGCACTTATGAATATTAAGCTCCTCAACTATACTCTTAAGAATGTCAATCGTAGATATAGCTAAGGAATCAATGAAGGTAAGTACTTCTTGTACTCTACTCTTATCCTCTAGACAATCATTCAAGTACTCCATGATTACGTCTGTGGACAGATTTCCAAATGACTTCTTATATCTGATTCTTGAGGGGCGACCAATGAAGTTCTCATTGATGTACAACTTGTTTGTAGTCAAGAGAAAGACTCTCCTATAAGGACTGTTAAATACACCATCCATTATTGATAAGAGCTCAAGGTCATGTCCCTTGTCTGTATTAAAGTTCTTTTCAAACTCGTCAAAGAATAACACACAAGGACTGTTAATCTTAGAAATAAAATCAGCAAGTCCAGGATACGGAGCATTAATCAAAATTACAGGAAGCTTAGTTTTATTTGCTATAATCTTAGCAGTAATAGTTTTACCAGTTCCCTTAACTCCATTGAACAAAATTCCAAGATTGGAAGTCGTGTTCTCGAAGGTAGTCATAATATGTTCTATCAGCTTCGATTCCATACCGTAAATCTTGAAATCAAAATGGAATTCGTCAGCAAAATCCTCTAAGAAGATTTCATGACGATCCGGATCAAAGTTCATAGTGTACACACGTTTAGGTAACTTATCAATTATCTGAATCGTGTCATCAACTTGCTTAAGGACTCTTCCGTTCTTAAGCCAAACAATGTTAGGTGTACTCATTTAAGTTATATTTAGAATATACAACACATGGAAGCAATAAAGAATATAATGGAAGTTATACAGCCTATAATCACCCTAGCAGCGGAAGTACTAGTAAATTCTCCGTCATTTTTCTCTTCCATTTCCTTAATTTGGTTTAATACTTTAGTCATAATTACGACAATAATGATTAATAGAAAGAATCCTACTATAAGTCCAATTATATCTTTGTATAAAAGTTTGTGAGGATGGTGGGAGTCGAACCCACAGAAGCCGTTAGGCTTACAGATTCTAAGTCTGTTGCGTCTCAACCAGTTGCGCCACATCCCCAAAAGTACAGGATACATTTATTAGTTTTAGTATGATAGTCCTCCGAAACTAATAACAGAGCTAGCTACTATATTAACCATCAAAAGAGCAATAGGAGTGTATTAACCTTCAACACTATTGGGCTATTCCTGATAGCAATTAACCAACATAAACAGAATTTAATGCAAGAGTAGAGAAATACTTGCTGTTTGTATCCTTCCAAAATTTTAAGACATAAATCCGTATCCGAATCCTAGTCTAGTAGTAATATGCCTTCCAACTGGGCCTAATTTCTTTCTCAATCTTGATACAGTAGTATCAACTGCTCTTAAACTGACTTCCGATTCCCATACAGACTGCATAATTTCTTTTCTAGTATGTATTTTATCTCTATTAGATAAGAAAAATACCAGCAAATTATATCCAGTCTTCGTAAGATTTATTTCTTCATCAGATATATAGCAAGTCTTAGTATCAAGATTTACTTTCAGATCTTTAAAGATTATTTCATTCATTTTCCTATCTTTGTTTCGTCATCAAACTTACGGTAGCGATAATAACTTCGTTCTCCACATTTGTTCTTAGACTTATAAGTATCTAATTGTGAATCACAATTAGGACATATACACCTAAGATTGTCTCTTTTATTGTTAGAAGCATGGCCATCTATGTGATCCAAAATGAATACTAAGGGCTTTCCATTCCACTCTGGTTTCATTCCACATATGGCACAAACTCCTCCCTGTTCTTGAAGTATATCATCTTTGAAGTGCTTGGGAATATAATTAGCTCTCATTATGGAGGGATCTCCATCTAGTATTTTTTGATAGCCTATTTTGTGATTATATTCTAACCCACATTCAGCACAACAGAATTTGTTAGAATATCCACTTAGCTTCTTAAATTCTTTCCCACAGTTTGCGCAGATCCCTATAGAGGTTCTTACGGTTCCCTTATTAAAGGTTTCCTTATCATTAAGAGTTCTTCTTTGTGGAAGTTCAATTCCAAGTCTTAATGCAACCTTTTTAATATTAGATCCACTACAATTATATCTCCTCCCTATTTCTTCATAACTCAATTTTTCAACCAATATCAATTGTTCTAAGTTTTCTTTCTCTGATTCCCATTTACTTTTCATAATTTATATAATTTGTTCAACTATACAAATATACGAATAATAAATTTCGAACCAAAATAGGATTACGAATATTTAATTAAGCCATTGAACTTAGAGTAGACACAGGTATAATACCTTAAATTTAGTGCACCCGGTGGGATTCAAACCTACGCCTTAGAAGGGCGTTGCTGCTATTCAGTTGAGCTACAGGTGCTAGTTAAATGAGGCAATTTAGTTTATAAGGTCATTTCGGACTCTCTTCGAATAGTTTTATAGTGCTATACGTTATAACCACTCGCCTCGTATATCAGAACACGATATTACTGTGTCAAAAGTATGGAAACAAAGAAATATGATTGCTGTAAGTGTTCTTATAGCTTGTAAAGCTAATAATTCTTAGTAACTATTCAAAGTTAAAAAGTGTTAATCAGAGGATTGTCTGTTAAGTGAATTACTTCACTTCTTCAAACTTTTCAGTCTTCTCCTCATCTTCCGGCTTAGCTTCAATGGCCTTCTTGCCAAACATATCCTTGAAGGTTTCTTTCAAAGGAATGCTACGGAGCAGATCCAATGCAGGATTCAAGTTCTCGGCAGTCTTAGCCATGAAGTTACCTGCGGTATTCTCGTTACCATACACAGTAACCTCACCAAGATGAACGTGTTCAAACATCTGAGCAGATGCCTCGGCAATACCCTTAAGCTGATCAACAGTCTTATACTGTACAATCATCTGCGGAGTCATACCACACTCAATCATCTTCTCAACTGCCTTAGCAGGAGCTAACTCAATTGCAGTAATCTTATCAGCTTCAGCCATAAGAGATGCCCTCTTACCTTCTGCCTCAGCTAACAGTTTCTTCTTGGTACCTTCAGCCTCTGCCTCCATGATTTGCTGAGTAGCTTGAGCTTTCGCTTCGGCTTCCTTAGTAATCTTAGCTGCTTCCGCTTCTGCTTCCAAGATGGCCTTCTGCTTGATTGCCTCTGCCTCAATTGTAACTTGTTCCTTCTTCTTCTGAGCAGGAACAATTACTTCGGCGTGCAATTTTGCTTCAGTTGCCTTAGCTGCAACCTCATTAACTTCAACTTGCTTCTCCTCACGAGTCTTAGCAACTTCCATTTCTGCATTGACCTTAGATACACCTGCTACACGCTGTGCTTCTGCCTCAGCCTTAGCAGCTTCTCCCTTAGCCTTAGATACTTCAATGGTTGCTGTCTGTTCAGCTACGCCAGCTTGCTTGTCAGCCTCAGCCGCACGCTGTCTCTTCAGAGATTCATACTCTGCAACCTTAGCTTCCTGCTCATTGATAGCCTTCTGAGTTTCTGCCTCCTGCTCTTGCTCGGCTTTAGCCATACGAATTTGCTTCTGAGCCTCCGCCTCTGCTTGAGCTGAAGCTGCCTCTGCTTCAGATTTAGCTACAGATGCTACTGCTTCTGCCTTACGAGCTGCTGTGGCTGCTTCTGCTTCGGCCTGTGCCTTAGCTACATTAGCTGCTTTCTCAGCCTGCTGATTTGCTACACCAGATTCCTTAACCTTGTCAGCTTCTGCCAACTTGATTTCCTTCTCCTGGTTAATTTCAGCCACACGTACTTCTTGTTGCTGCTTAGTTTCAGCTACTTGAGTAGCTCTTTCCTTCTCTGCATTTGCTACAGCAATTTGACGCTCCTTCTCAGTCTCTGCGATCTGGATGTCTCCTTTCTTCTTCTCTTCAGCAATGTCAGCAAGTGCCTGAGCTTCTGCCTTAGTAGCAGCTTTCTTACCAAGATTTCTGATGTAGTTTGCATCATCAGTAATATCAGCATTGTTGATATTGATGATACTGAAACCAACCTTGTTCAACTCAGTTTCAATATTCTCTTTAGCTTTGCCCAAGAACTTAACACGATCAGCATTGATTTCTTCAATAGTCATTGTAGCCATCAGACTTCTTACCTCACCAATAAGAATATCCTTGATTTGGTCAGAAATTTCTTGCGGATTTGACGTTAAGAATCTACTTGCTGCATTCTGCATAAGAGTGTCAGTAGTTCCAATACCAGTCGTTAAAGTCACAGGAATAGTAACCTTAATCATCTGACTAGAAACTCCAGCAACAGATGCCTGAATTTGAATAGGTTTAAGAGACATCTTCCTCCAATCCTGGATCACAGGGAATACAAACGTACCTCCACCATGAATAATCTTGGAAGGAAGAATCACAGTTTCACTCTTCCCAGTAGTGGGATTGGTTACTGACTTCTTGCCAGCTTTACCAAACACTACTAAGATTTCATCACTTGCGCAACGACGATAGCGCGACATCAGACCAATAAGGGTCAAGATCACGAGAACTACTATAATTCCCGCGATAATTAAACTTGAAGTAAGCATTAATTAAAAAATTATTTTAAGAAATGTAATAAATTCCATCCTTGTAAGAGGTTATTTTTAGGATTTCTCCAGGCTGTACCTCTCTATCAGCCTTACAGATTATTTCTATACAGTCAGGGTTGCAAATAGCACAGCTACATAGTCCATTCTCAAGAGGACAATAAATAGTTACTGACCTTCCCACCAACTCATCACCTTCTTTCCTAGTAGGTTCTGAATTAAACTTCATACATAGTTTATAGACTAAGTATAATACGAACATAAGAGCAATGCCAACGACACAGGCTATAGCAATCGTAATTGCAGTGACTTTACCTATAACCATGAGCCACCCAGAAAATCCCATAGCAAAGTGAATCAGTCCCTTAAATGACAGAAGATCACTAACACTGAAATCAACGTTTCCATCAAAGTCCACGTCAAGGTCAGTATCAGAGATTCCAAGATTAGATAGGATGAACTGAATAATAAATATGCCATAGGATATTATACCTAAGATGTAATACCATTCCATAAATCAAAAGGTTAAGTTATCAGGAAACAACTCATTCTCAAACTCAATGTCATGTCCTATATGATCACCGTTAGCAGACTGATTAGCAACAAGAGCTCTTAGTCTTACTGTACCCATGAATACGGATTTGGCAATAGGTTCTGGATAAACCCTTCTAAGAAGAGTTTGAATGTTTATGCGACTGTCTATAGAATTACTGAAATCTTCTGCATACATTAAAATAGCATTAAAGATATACAACCACAATTCAATCTTCTTAAAATTATAGGTAGGACGAAGCAATCTAAATTCAATAGTCTTGTTTACTTTATAACAGATAAGGTTGATGAAGTTTACCCAATAATACAAATGTTATAGCAAGTTCTTTATCTTGCATCCTAGAGTTTCCCCTAGGTATCGGACTATATCATCATCTACATGAGATGTTGGGCGCTCGTGGGCACATTATATTCTCCTAATAGAGTTTCAGTGCCTAGTCTCTGAACCTTCTAGAGTTGTTAAGCTCTAGCTTGGCTTAGGATTGCCTTGTAAAATCAGCAACTTTGTCAATATACTAATTTTATTTAGGTTTCCCTAAATTCACCCAATTTATTTTTCTAATTGTCGCCAATTAGCCACGCTATTATTTTCTAACGTGTAGGTATTCTCCATTTAGCTCTCCTCTCAACGTCATTAGGATGAGGCTGAGTGAGATCGCCAAGGAAGGGTCTTCCCACAAGATCCTTGTACATCTGACTAAAGTCACGATATGACCTCAACTTTGAACAATAATCCTTTCCATTAGCTTTGTATTCAGAACTTCTAAAGGTTAATGATGGAACTAGTTGAGAAATGTCCTTTTCTAGCAATCTACAAAGCGTTTGAGCTCTGATAATTGCATTGGGATCTAATGGGAAACCTCCAAGGTGGATATGTAGAGAACACTCCTTGTTAAAGGCAGTATACTCTTTTAAACTCTCCAATTCCTGTTTCAGAAGAGACAATCCATCATTACCATTAAGAACAACCGTAGAATACTCTAATCCAGAGATTGACCCATCTCGCAAAGGAATTAGTCCGTCTCTGAAACAGATGTCTTCTGGTATGTAGCCCATAGAGGTTTCAAATTCTAGCCCAAATGTATACTTCAGGTATTTAGACAGAGTATATTCAGCATTCTTATCAAGCACCCTCTGTCTTCCATCGAAAAGGCGAAAGCTTTCAACAGCTTCATATCTCTTATCAAAAGAATAAGGAAACCCTCCCTGTCCTTTTACATTTGTCTCATAAATAAGAGCTTCTTCTGGAAAATCAATAGTAGATACGTATATGCCCTTACTCTGACTATACACTAAGTGATCTTTCAAGAGCTCTTTATCTCCCCTAAAGACTTCCGTTCCACTAGAAGTTTCAATCATAACATCTACCACAGTCTCTCGTCTACTAGAATAACCCAATACGACCAGCCCGGGAAGATGTTTTACTACAACACGTTCACATTCTGAAAGTGCTAGAAATTGTTTAGTTATTTCATCAAAGACTTGCATTCTTCTCGTATGGTTTTGAAATTAAGTTCTAGTTTGTCCTGAAACTTAGACTCCAATGGTTCAGTATCTCTACGATAACTTGTTGATTGTCTCATTCCAGAGCAAAATTGAGTGGTAGTTACAGATGTCAGCTGTTGAAGTGTACCTGTGAATAGAATAGATCCAGTAGGAGAAATGGTCTTATACCATAGATCTCCTCGACAGAAAACTCCATCAACACTAAGGTACCTAATCACATTCTCAAATTTCCTGCTAAACTCGCTTTCAGACAATCTAGTTTCTTTCCTAAGTCCCGTTAAGAACTTAAAGCAGTTACTATTCTTCATAGCAACTCCATTAAAGAACCAGATGTCTGTTCCTCTTTTTTGTTTAGATTCAACACGACCAAATCTATTGGCACACAGCTTGCCATGGATACGTTTCCCTTTATAGGAATAGGTATTATCTAACAAATTGCAGCTAAGATAATTGTCATAAACAAAAGTGTCATCAGAATAATCATAGTCATCCCACTTTCCGAGATAGTCCCTGCTGTATGGAAAGGTATTGTATGTCGGAACTACTGCTACTTCTCTAGTTTGGATACATTTCTCTCTACTATACTCCTTAATAGTTACTAGAGCAGACCCGCTAAACTCTAGAAGCTCGTTGCTTCGAACTGAATACGTTGTGCAATCTTTCCTCAATGCAAGTAGATAGATTCCAATAGAAGAGAATACTAACTCCCTTTTGGCTTTGTCTATGCAGAAATACAATGGACGCTCTACCTCTGCTTCCTTGGAATAGGTATGCCTTTTAGAAGCACCCTTAAACAGAAGCACTCTTGGAGAAATTCCTCGATAATCAACAATAGCGAACGCTGACCCTCCATTATATTCATCGAGTACATCATAACCAGCGTAATAAAAGATTCTAGCCATGACCTGAGAATCAGTTAATCCAGTAATGTCAATATCAGGGATATACTTCTCTGCAAGTTCTTTATAGTTGTAAATAGTTCCATTATGGATTACTACAAACTTTACAACTCCTCCCTCAGTTAAGACAACCGGTTGGGATGTTTCCTTAGATATTACCCCAACAGAAGCTTTTCTACAATGCAAGACGGCTATTCTAGCCGTCTTAACATTGTTCAAAAAGTCACTATCCGGAAAATAGTTAGCGAACAATTTAGTCTTGTCAACACCATAATCACATTTACCGTCTATAAAGACACCACAAGAGTCTCCACCTCGGGCATCATTAGCAATGCCCAAGGTACAAAACGTAGAATAATCAAACTCCCTCGGAGTTTTATTAATAATTCCAGCAATTCCACACATAGGTTATATGATGTTATACTCAGAGATAACTCTCTTAGCAAGTTCTAAATCACTATTGTTTATTACACTACAAGCAATCGCAGGACTTATGAGAGTACTTCCTTTAGAGTAGTGGCATATTGCTTTTGAAAGCTGGTCCCATACAAAGTTCAAAGTTTCTACGTCCTTCATCATAGCACCGCTCAATACCCTATACTCTACACCATATGGAGTGAGTCTAAAACATCCTGCCTTACCATACAAAGAACGTCTTCTCTTATCCCTATCCCTCACAACAGATGGAATGCCAAGATACATATCTAAGTACTTAACCAATGCTACAGATGTGTCAATGTTATTGTTAGCATATCCAACATGAATGTGGAAACCACAGCTTCTGAGGTTAGTTTTGTTTCCTTCTGGTTTAGGATTAGCCTCTTCTGTATAAGCATTGTAGTCTACATCACATCCAAAGAGTTTAGCCTGAGGACTTCTCAATTGACTAGCGTCTACCGTTTTCGATGCTGCACAGAGTATTCCGAGATCGGAATTAATGTTCTTAACAAATTTATCAATATATGCCTTCATATACTCAATGTTGTTTATGAAGGATACCCTATCATTAACAGGAGGTATATTAAACTCCGCTACGATGTTGTCGGTTTCCAACCCAAATCCACTCGGCATATCTGCTGCTACATAAGGATTTCCCTTCTCTCCAGGGATCAATCCAATAGAAGACACAACCTTCTTTGTTTTCTCATTTATGATAAACAATTCAGGATCTGCTCCTATAGTTATATTATTTATTCTCATCTACTAAACGTTTTACAAGATCACTAATCATTTTTGCGACAGGAGAGTCCGGTATCATCTCTGGATGTCCTTGTACTGCAAGGCACTTAGGGAAACCCTCTTTGTGATATAGAACAATTTCAGGTTCTCCGTTCTTTATAATGGTATCCTGGTCTATTTTTTCTCCTACATACTCATGAGACCTTCTCTGTTCTGTTGTAAACAACACATCATAATCTACTCCATTCAGATTATAGGGATACTGCATTTGATGATGTGTTGATGTAATCTGATACAATGTATCACCATCGCTGATCTCGTGTGTATATCCTATAGCATGATTCCAGCAATGCTGCACCAGAATCCCACCATTCATAACACACAAGAATTGGGCACCTCGGCATATTCCCAAACACAATTGTGTAGGTTTGACTGACTCGAAGATTTTCTTTTCAGCAAGGTCACGCTTCTTATTACTGTGAGTATATCGATCCCTCTCACATCCATACAAAGACGGATCTACATCCTCTCCCCCAGTGAATAATACAACGTCGGCATCCTCAACTCTATCGACCAAGGATGCTTCTTCAAGGAAGTTAGCATAATTTGTTGCGCCTCCCACTACAAATACTTTCATCTCTTTATCTCTTTATAAACTTTCATGTAAATTGGTTTGCGAACTTCAAACCCGTCCCTCCAATACTCAATATCCCTTGTGTTATACTCTCCTATTTTCTCAGGGATTGTATCCTTTTTAGCTCTCAGATTTTGATAAATATCGTTGAGGTGTTTTACTTTCTGAATTTTTTCTCTAACTTCAGCGAGCTTCATTGGAGTTGAGACCTGATTTCTGGGTATTTGGTGAATATCTCTAGGATTAGAACAAAAACATCCTATTACCAGATTAAATAGATTAGAGATAGACTCAAACCTAAAGGTCGGATCCTTCTTCAGAGCATAAGCATCCTTCAAAATAACATTATAGGGATATTCATAAGTATACCTTAGCCAAGTCAGGATGTACTTATGGAACGTCGGGGGAACATCATTAAGCTCAAGGAAAACCTCAATCCTATTATATTTTATGTCATCATCATCAGCTTTATAATCCGAGACCTTATAGTGAAACGGATATAGTGACTTTAGCAACAATAGGTGACGTCTGACTTCCCTCTTGGTGAACAAACAAGCATTGGACTGGTGTTCATTCTTAGAAAATTCGGTACCGCTATAGAGAATGATCCGATACTTGACATTATGACCTGTATTTATACGACTAAATACATATCCAAAGCAAGCTTCTTTATCCATCTCTTTGACCAAATCACCTTCACATGAATATTCTGTACAATAATCTAGATACTGAAATTCTTTCATCGCAAAGAAAAAAAAACGCTACTCACTAAGAGCAGCGTTTTTCTAAGTTACTAGTTAGTCCTCAATTTCAGGTTGAGGCTCTACAGCCGGAGCTTCCTTCACCTTAGCGGGTTGGGGAACCTGTCCAAACGTTCCTCCGAACATATTGCCTCCGCTCATAGCAGAAAGCAACAGCATATCCTTCATAGAAGTGCCTTCACCCTTGTCAGCCAACATCATCAGCATCATAGGGTTCATGCCCAGAGCACCTCCATTCTGATTCATCATCAACAACGGGAGCAAAGCGTCCTTGTCGTCCTTGTTAGACAATGCCAGCAACAGCATCGGATTGATCTGACCACCAACATTTCCTGCCAGAGAGACAACAACACGTACCATTGTTTGATTGAACAAGAAGTCCTTGATGGTATGAATAGTCTTACCAGAACCAGTATAGCTGATAGCTGTGATCTTACCATCAGAGATCTTTGTTACCTTAGCATAGCTACGCTCCAGAACAATAACATCGCCAACAGCCAATTGCTCCTTCGGCTTGCTGATGATGTACACTGGCAGGTTGATAGTCAGTTCCTCAGGATAAGAAGTCAAGTTGTTGTTCCCATCAATAGATACATAACCCTGTGCAGTAGCAACACAGATGTTACCATCAGTTGCAATACGAACATCGGTAGCCTCTACCGGCATAAACATTTCCTTGATACGAGCTGAGATTCCCTTGATTGAATTTGTCTTTGTCATTTTGTTATTGTTTTTAGCGTTGATAATAGGTTTGGCGGTTTTGCACCATGTTTCAAATTTGATGATTGTATCCACACTTGTGATACCAACCTTCTTCATGCCATATTCACGGGCAAGCGTGTTCAGATATTCCTGAGTCTCTTCACTCAAGTTATCCAAAGATTCAGTGATAGTCTTGATAACATAAATAGAATTACCCTTCTTGGTAATGATGTTATCTCCAGCCTTTACATTAGCTAAAGTGCCATTCAGTTCCACTTGTGCAATCCTGAACTTGCAGTTCTCCTTGGCAAAGTCAATTACTTCCTCCATGTTCTTCGGCATGAAGGGCAGATTCGAAGTGTACACTAAGAATTTGTTACTCATAAAATAAAAATTTAATTAAATTATTACTATTCTGCTTTCACAGATTTCCTTTCCTTGAAAATTACAGTAGATTCCATTACTCCCCAACTAGAATCCTCTCTAAAGGTTTTAGTCTTCGGAACATAATTACTATCCATTGGTTCTGTTAAATAAAACAGATCAACTTCTTTCCATGTAGCCATTACAAGTTTCTCACCAGGAGGTAACTCTATGGTTAAAGTTCCTCCAAACTTTCTAGCCCTCTGGTTTTCAGTGCACGAAGCTAACAATGCTGTCAATACAACTAAACAAAATAATACTTTTCTCATTTCTTTACAGGTTTTCTTTCTACAATTACCGAACCTCCCTTGTACTTACTAAAAATAACTATAGTATCATCCTCAGTAATAATTGTATTTACACTATCCCAATTTGGTAGTGTAACTGTAGCTATTTTTCCAATAGAGGTGTTACTTCCTTCTTTGTCTCAGAAAGCTCAGTACACGAAAAAAGCGTTGGCAACAATCCTGCTACCAACGCTACAACTAACAATTTCTTTCTCATATCACTTAAATAACTGCACGAGCTGAAGGACTTGAACCCCCGACATTCGATTTTGGAGATCGACGTTCTAACCAACTGAACTAAGCCCGCATAAAGCTGAGGTTTGTTTCACTTCTAACCTTAGCTGAAAAAGAAGGTTTCTACACTAAACCCACATCCTGTGTAGTAAGGACAACTAAGATACGCTTAGTACCAGAATTTTAGACTCCATTCTTGGAGATCCGGGTGTTACGTTGTACTCACTTGTGCACTAGCAGTACTTCCTATGCGGAGGTGGCAGGACTCGAACCCGCACGCCGTGTTACCGACTACTGGTGGTTTTCCTACTACTCATATGAGTAGCTCGACTATCTCTTTACCATATCATTGCTGACTTAGGTAGCTGGTGTATAGTCTGTACACATTTATAATTAAGAGAAGGTTACTAGGTTACTTTACTCTTGTTTTTTAGAGTGTCTACAAAGAACCACGCACAACCTTAGCAAGAAACTAATGCACTCGTACTTTCCTATTGTCATTTCAGAACAATACTCAGCAGCTATTGACTAGATAGCAAATAACACTGTATACAGGTAGTCATACTGCACAGAATCCTTAACTTAATTTTATACAGGGCTTCGGCATACCCTGATTGCTCTCTTAATTAATTTAGCTCGGGATTATTATCATTTATAGGGCTGATACCTTCCCCGAATTAGCCAGCTTCTACTTCAGAAGTTTCCTCCTGAGCACTCGTACCCCAATCTAATGTTACTATATATTTATCCCACTTGTCTGTTAACGTAAGAGTATTCTTAACATTAATAATACTTGTAGGAATTTCATACATAATTCCTTCTACCGTCACTATAAATAATACATCACAACTAGTATTGTCAAATGGTCTAGTTTTAGAAGTTCCAGAAGAACCTCCACAATTCTTCAATAGAACCTCATAGTTTCCAGATTCTTTTCTAAACTAAGTTGTTTTTACAGATACTCGTAGTAACTTTCCATCTTTATCCACTACTAAATCGTATTTTTGGGTATCGTTAAGTGGCAGTAATACAGGAATACAATTAGCAGTATAATATGCTATTGCTCTTCCTAGTCCACATTACCCTAATGTGATTTGTAATTAGATGTCCAAGGATTCATAACACTAAATTTTTTTTAATTTCAAGACCACTCCCTTACCAATTAGGGTTACACCTCCAGCTTTAGTACTGACTTATTCCACCAGTCTGTTAAGTCTTTAAAAGTAAATTCAAATTCATCTTCAAATTTTTCTTCTGGGACAGATTCAACATTTAGGTTTACTGCCCAATGCCAACAAGCCCTCATTTCTTCTTCATCTATGGGCTTTTCACACAACCATGTATCATCTAGAACCATGTCTAGAAAGACTTCATGTAATTGTTTAAATACATTTATTTTCTCAATAGTTTCCATAAGCGGAGAGGCTGGGTTCCGACCCCAATGCACCGAAATGCACGATCAGATTAGCAGTCTGTCCTTGCTCCATTGCAAGTTGCTCTCTCCAAAAGGTCTGGATTAACCAGACCACAAATTTACTGCTTAGCTATATGTGCGACAGTAGCAAGATAAGCCTGTTCAAAGAACTTGCGGACTTTCGAGTTGTCTACCATAACTCGTGCAAGCAAGTTACAGAGATCCTCTCCAGTACCGGCAATCATAGCAGAAATTACTTCACCATTATCTACTACGCAGAACACGCTTTCAACCTTCGGTTGGCTAGAAAATAATTCAATGCCAGCCTTTTTCAAATCTTTTTCTTCCATTTTATCTATGTTAAAGTACTTGGGTGTTATACTGGACTCGAACCAGTGACTACAAGTGCCACAAACTTGCGTTCTACCAACTGAACTAATAACACCATGTGGAGGCTAGAGTCAGATTCGAACTGACGAAACACCGGTTTTGCAGACCGTGGGATTAGACCACTCTCCCATCTAGCCAATTACAGAGTACAATTTCTAAACATTACAATTTAAAAGATTGGTGTTTGAAATAAATTGCTGTTTGTACTCTTCTACTAACGATTTTCTAAACGTAATCACTACGTGTAGTATAGGTTTAAAGATAGTTTAGAGTATGCTTTTGAGCGTGAGCTCCCACCGCCGAAGCTCTAAGTGTTCTTGGCTCTCAACTCAGATAAGGCTTATCTGTATAGAATCACCGCCTATTCTATATCTAACATACTCCCTTATGGACTAATCACTTGGCCTTTTTAAAGTTAAACTATCTTTATATGTGGAGATGGAGGGAGTCGAACCCTCGTCCAAACAATCCTTAATAATAAGATAACGTGTGTCTCTATTTTATTTATCAGCTGTTGAGGTTCAGCTTATTTAGTTATATGACACTAACAAACTAGGGCTTACTGGATTGTCAGCAACATCCACCACCTACTTTTTAACGCTAAAGCAGGAAAACGAGTGTTTGTGGTGAGTCAACCACGCAGGCGCACATCCCTTCTGTTTAAAGACAATAATAGGAGATTCAGCTCTACTAACCTATGGCTTTCGAGTTAATGTTCTAATCATTCTGTTATAACTTAGAGTACTGATATTATTTCCTCTAAGCTTCACTCTATAGCTTTGAAACAATCCTCTTCTGTTTCTAGGTCTCTCCTGTAACCCGACTCAGCACATCAACAGCTGAGCCAGCTGCTTAGGCAGCCATTCTTACTTCATTGTAGTTTGCATTTATTGTTTTCCTTCGTTTAAAGAGATCGCGCTCTACACGTCTTATTATCTCGTAATCGCTGTCAAAACCACGCATCCCCAAGTAATAAACTATGAAATGTGCTAGTCCCTCCATACACCAAATAGACAAACGGTGCTGTGTAGCCTATTTCCTAACAGGATTCGAACCTGGATTCCTTTTCATAGTCTATTTTAAGTTCAGAAATCTATTCAACTTGTCTTTTGCTCTACCAACTGAGCTACCCCTGTATATAATGTCTAGTCAGGAGGATGAGACTCGAACTCACGACCCAAAGATCCCTAGATAACTTGCTGTTAGATTTCTTGCAAATGAAGTCGGGATGATGCGACTCGAACGCACACTCACTACATCCCAAATGTAGTACCTTAACCAATTAGGCCACATCCCGAGAGTCAGAATACCCTTTCTTAGCGTTATCAAATCCCAAAATTGATGCTCAAGTAAACTTGCTGTAAGTATTCTTATAAATGTTGTATTTCTAATTTTTTTTTTTAGTAGAGAGTTGGGCAGGGCAGAGTTGAACTGCCGTCTAGAAATTATCAGTTTCTTGTTCTAACCGTTAAACTACAGCCCAATACAATCAGAAGACAATTTTTAGCTACTTCAATTTACCAGATTGATGCTTAAAATAAGTGCTTGCTGTGTGTCTTCTTATAACAACTAATTATTCTGAGTAATCATTTATTTCTTCATCACAATGAGCTTCCATCATTTTTATAAACCTCCTCATTGTTTCTTCATTCTTAAAGAGATGAAGAATCTCAAGTAAAGCGTCAACAAACTTCTTTTCAGGAGTTACTGACATATCCTTAGTTCTGGATAGCTCTACCTGACGCAGGTATGATTGGCAAGAACCATCATTGATTTAACTTTCTCAATGATTTCAGCCATAAATGCTGGAGCTATATGACTAGCCTCAATAAACTTACATACATCAGTAAGGTCATCAAGAATAGTATAACATCCAATCTCAAATGAATTTCTCCTACTACATACCTATCGCACATTTACACCCACTATTATTCCTACTATAAGTAGAATTACCAGAACAAGTGCTATAGGTATCCACAGAGGCGATAATACCCATAACCAAGACCATGTTATTACTCCACACAATTTTAACACAATAAAGGCTACTAACAAAATAGATAGTACACCTGGACCTTGATAAATTATTTGCTTCTCCATAATCATTTAAATATTTCTTGAGGCCTCACCCGGATTCGAACCGAGGTTTCAAGATTACAAATCTAGTGTTCTAACCAACTAAACTATAAGGCCAATTAAGTGAGGAAGAAAAGATTCGAACTTTCAAAACAATCATACCTAGAATTTGATCTGCTTTACCATTTGCATACTTCCTCGTCGGTGACAGAGTTTTAGCCTCGTATACAGGCTTGCAGAAGGAAACTCTGCCGCAACTTCTGCAATTCATGCGGAGGATGGGGGAATCGAACCCCCCACTCTCAAGATTAATTATCTTGTGCTTTAACCGATTAAGCTAATCCTCCAAGGACTAACTTGAAAATCCTCAATGATAGCCCTTGGCTGTGAGAAATGCGTTCAATAGACTTATGCTTAAGCTCTTTATTTATGCCTTGCGTGTTAAACCACTTCACCAATGCCCCATGTTAGTAAAATATAAATAGAGGGGCATAGGGGATTCGAACCCCCGATAGCAAGGTTTAATAATTATTCATTATCAGTAAATATCCACTGGCTTCTCACTCTAACGCTAAAGCTAAAGCTCTCGACTCAATGCTGATGCTAAAATCTAGGATTATTTTAGGCTAAGTCTTAAGCTAAAGCTCTAGTCGATATTTGTCTATTTATTATTCTCCGTGATGCAAGAAGTTAATCAAACCTTCAACATCCAAGTTTGGATCCTCAGATTCCACATCATTAACTTCTTTCAGTGCTTCAATAACAGCAGCCAAAAGCTGACTTCTACGACGAAGTAACTCGGCACGCTGTCTTTGAGTCCACGCTCCTGTAAACTTCTGAAGAGTATAGTCTCCTGTTTCCACAGTTCTCTTCTTGATAGTTGTCTTAGCATTGTAGTTTGCGGGCAACTTAGCAGGATCAAGATTCGGATCTTTCAGGATGACTTCCTCAGATTCAGTAGTACGAGTTACACCTGTCTGCATAGGAGTTTGGAAGATTTCTCTACCAGCATACTCACCATCAGTGCAAGGTTCCCACACTTCTGCATCAGAACGAACAGGAATGTTGTTGTACATTTCTTCCCACTCTTTCTTAGTGAGAACAGTCTTCAATCTCATAAGGTCAAGAGCAGTTAGGAAACCGAAAGAGACATTGCCTACTTTCAGTTCTACCTTCTTAGCACCTTTAGAGTTGGTAGATTCTATAGAGAAGAGATTCTTCAAGTAAGGAACAGCATTTTCCTCAAACCATTGTAACTTCTCATCTACAGTTGTTGCTACCTTAGTAGTACCCATGTAACGGGCATCTTCTTGATACCCTTCACGAGGTTTGAACGTTTTCTTGATTCCTTCAAACATTCCCTGTTTGTTCTTGAAGAATGCGAAGTAATCACCAACCATACGATTGAATTGTGCTGCGCCATGTTCTACCTTGGCCAGCAAAGTGTTCATCTTTAACATACTTATTTCTTTTTACTTGTTTTACGTTTCGGTTTATTTACTACGACTTGCAATCTGTTCAACAAGTCCTGATCCATTGCAACCATGAAAAGTTCCTCTGCATTCTTTGGAGTACGTTTCATAGTACCAGTTCCCATGATAAATGCTACAGCTGATGGATCATAGCCAGACATATAGAAGAAGTTTGGAGCATCTGCAAAGTCTTCAAACTTAACTGCGTTTCCACTACCATAATAGTAATTAGGAATATCCCACATAATTAATTTGAAGTTCTTCACATACTCTTCACTGAATCCAGCTTCCTTTAAGCGTCTAATAGCAGTTTGGAAGTTTGTACTGTTATTTCCACTTCCATATCCAGCAGGATTCAACTCTCCATCAGATACAAGAAGCAACCCAGTCGGGAAGTCTTCCTCCTTAACTCCTCTCTGTTTAAGATTGATAAACAAATCTATAACAGATTGGAAGTTGGTTCCACCATAAGCTTCACACCTATCATTGATATATTTATCAACTGGCGTGTTGCCCTTCCACTGATGTAACTTACACTTATCTGCAAACTCTGCAAATGAGTTAGCAAATGGACCAGTCAAGAACTCAGAGAAATACAACGCCATAGACTTACCTATATCATAGGCTGATACGTTACATCCTCTAGCCTTAGAGGTCATAGAAGAAGAAGTATCTCTTACAACAAGGAGTCTAGAATTAGTGTTAACTCCTTCCTTACCAGTCTTTACAAGCTGTGCAAACTGCGCATTGATTGTATTCTCTTTATAGTCCTCAATGTGGTAACAATGATAGCCACTACCAAGAGGAGTAAACAATTCAAATACAAAACCTGTATACTTTGCGATTGGTTTGGACTGTATCCACTTAGAATACTTCTCAGTAAGATTATGATTCTTTAAGAACTCAGAACCAACGAGAATAGCCAATGCTCTACCAGCAATATGATCGAAGTTAATCTTATCATACAACTGTTGAGAAATCAGCTGTTGCCATTGGTGAGCTTTTCCCTCAGATTTCATCTTACGATAAGTCTTATAAGCAGACTCTTTCTCCAAATCTGAAGAGAACTTACGAGCTATCCATCTACCAATCAGAGTGTCAGCCTGAGACTCTACAGTCTTACAGTTCTTATTAGTACGGATAGTAGGCATATACTTTCTTACCAAGTGAGTAGTCTCTGGATTTGTGAATCCAGCAGCTATTACAAGGAAGAAGAAATTCCAATCAAGCTTTCTGCCTTCCCACCCATGATACTGTAAGTCAAGGGATAACATCTGGAAGACATCTTTCCAAGAACCAGCGGCAACGAAGTATGCAAAGTTTGCTTTGAACGTCTTCGGTTGGTTGATAGCCAACCATAACATTCTCATAATGCCTTCATTCTTCAAACCCTGCCCTCTCTGTACTTCCAACTCTTCGATGGAGCCATCATCCTTTACTACCTTTGACTTACGGGTAATCAATCTGATGTACACTGCAAGTTTCAGACACAACTTCGGATCAAGGCTCCAGAGCAACTCCATGTCCTTTGCTACTTCCTTATAAGAGCGAGGCTCTTTAAAGTATGATATGGCAGCGAAGTTATCTACAAAGTCATTGCCAGAAGTGTTGTACTTCTTAGCTCCATTTCCAGATTGGACTACAGAAGTTTCCTTCATCCCTTCTTTCAGAAATTGATTTTCAGTTCCCTTGTTGGTATCCATAAGGGAACTAAGTTTCTTTTCAAATACCATTTTGCTTTACTTTTATAAAGTTACTTATTCTTAATAGCTCTTATTATACATTCAATACCATCGAACATTACACCTAGAATTATTATAAATCCTATAAAGTGCCAGAAATCTCCTAGTATGTATTGTACTACTTCCATACTTATTATTAATTATTAGTTCAGTGTCGAGAATCGAACTCGAATTAACCATTCACCTCAGCGATAGGAGCATACTCCCTTTGAGTATGTCCTTTAAACATCATAATCTTGTTGTCTTTAAGCTGCTTTCTTAGGTTCAACCTTCGGCTGCACATAAGGAATCATGCCGCTTGGAGTCCACACATAAGGATTGGCACTGTTTTCTAAGTACCACTTAACTGCTTTCTTCAACAATTTAATCATAATGAAAAAGTTTAATTAATAATAAGCTAATCTACAAATCTCACAACGTAGGAGGATAGTATCCATTCGGATACATCTTGGCATACGCTTCGAAATACCACTTTGCAATCTTTTTCAAATACTTCAACATACAATTTAGTTTAGTTAATATCAATTTTATCTACAAATCTAAGAGTTGCGGGAGTGGGAATCGAACCCCGTGATAGACAGTCACGTATCCTAGCCGTTAGACCAATGCACCTTAGAATAGTTCTTGTTCAAACATTTCAACATGGTTATAATCCCTCCTTTCAAACTAGAACACTGAGCAAATTGCTGTTAGTCTTCTTGCAAATATAAAATGGAAAACTTAAAGTTCAAAAATCAGAATACCATCTTTTTATTCTAAACCACACTTCAGAAATACAAAATTTGCTGTTGGTATTCTTATACTCGTAACGCAAACAGTCCTACATTTCTGCAAGCCCTGATGCAAATATTTTCGTTCTTAGGTGTGCTGTTACACCAAATGCTCTAAGGGCGGTTACTGACATTGAACGTATATGTGCATTGACTTATTTACACATTAGCCTAGTTCGCTCTCCTAGTAAAGGCTAAGGGTATCACGTACCCTCTCGATCTTAATTCCAGGTTCCTCTCGTACTGTTGGAACTTATCAATAACTAATTCCGACACTTAATATCACATTGAGCAACGTATAGGAACCCTCGCCATTTCAGACTTTGGAATACTACTCTCCGAGATTAATGCTTATATCTCCCTGTGGTTCTACGGAAGGACCAGTAAGTTCTATACCTTCACGCTTGTCTACATTGTGTTAGCTAGACACAACTTATGGGATTTCCCATTAACTTCCACTCGCAACTCTTTAAATGATGGCTACTTCCAAGCCTACATCCCCAAGAACTTTATTCAAATTTTGGAAGATTAGAACGATCATCATAATATCCTTCATCTCCAACAAGAGTAGCAAGGCATCCATGCATATAAGGAATCAAATCAGGATGACTCTTATAACACATAAATAGTTGCCAACTCATAGAAAGGCTGTTACCACTATGACTTTCGTCAAAGAATGGAAGATTGTCCTTTATGTTCCTAATAAGTTCAAAGACATCACTACCATACCTCTCATTTATCATTTTCACAACATCATCTGCTGATACATCCTTGAAGTACTCAGCAAATGACAGAGCTTGTGCTATACAACCCATTTCATATCCATACAAACCATCTTCTTCAAAAGAATGATCGGTACCTGCTTTAAACAGACGATTGAATCTTTCAATTCTGTCTTGAAACTCCTGTGGGAGTTGATCTTTTGTTAATTTCTCGTAATCCATAATCCTAAATTTACTTAGTTGCGGAGGCAAGACTCGAACTTGCGACCTCTAGGTTATGAGCCTAGCTAGCTACCAACTGCTATCACTCCGCGATATTAGTACTCCCTGATAGATTCGAACTATCGACCTTTACCTTGTAAGGGTATTGCTCTGAACCAACTGAGCTAAGGGAGTATGGTGCCTCCAGAAGGACTCGAACCTTCAATCCACGGTTTAAGAGACCGTTGCTTTAACCAATTCAGCTATAGAGGCAATGTTTGTGCGCCCTATGGGACTCGAACCCATCGTGGGAATGCTCCCTCCGGATTAAAAGTCCGGTGCAGTAGCCAGCTCTGCTCAAGGCGCAAGTGTTCCCAGTCTAAAAGCCATAGCTAATAGGTGGGAACTAGCATATATGCTAGAACTGCCTAGGAAGGCAGCAAAGAAGAGAAACCCTCAACTAAAACGAGGGCTGGGAAGAAAAGAGAGACTAACTTGTGTAGGCTTACCTCTACCATACATAGTCTTAGTCCCTGTCACTACATAAAGTAGCCTGTACTCGTTACATAAATGAGTGAGCCAACTCCAGCAGTTTCTTGTTGAAACTCTTTCAAAGTCACCAGTTTATAGATTACTGGAAACTGAGGCACTTTACTAAAGTGAGAATACATGAACCTTATTAGTTTCAAGATCCTCGTTCACCTGAGCTGCTATTCGCATAGCATCTCCGATAGTATCAAATGTTGTAGCCTTATTAGGGTTACTTACAATAATAATTTCTCCTTCCTGCCCCTGCTTTATGAAAGCCTTTGGACTAATTTTCAAAATGTACATATTATTCTATTTTTAGGTTAATACTGTGTACTGGCAGAGGGACTTGAACCCACGTGCAACCTACTACCCTTTCTACTGTGTATAAGACAGAGGGGATATGCCAGTGTAAGGCACACACGAAGTGTGCATTGTCTCTTTAAGGATAGAGACTATCCTGCCAGGTCGGGGTCATTGTAATGAGTCTACAGCAAGTGTGTCAACAGCTACAGTCGTATCAACTTCTACTGAATCAACTTGTTCAGCGTTCTTTGCAGTGTTACCACATGAAGTGAACATTGCTCCACACATCAGTGCAAAACTAATTAAAAGTGCTTTCATTTTAAAATATTATTTAATAATGTTATTATTTGATCTTGAGAATAAGTATAAGGAATTTCAACTAGATTTAGTTTCTATTCCTCACAGTATCTTCTAAGATCCTCGTCTCTTACCTTCTACTTTAGGAAGTCTCTTTCGGTCTTTTCCTAATCCCCTGTAAACGGAATAGGTATATAATGCTATCTACCATTATATTCTATTACAATCTACTTGCTTGGAATATAGAAGTCAACAATTATTTTCTTTCTGGATCTAAAGTTTCCTTCTAATTCATACTAAGACAGGTAGTTAATTTGTCCTCCATCAAGATAGCTTGATATAAGCCTCTCTCCGTGACTTTCTTTACACTTCGGACCTCCATGTCCATATATGTGTATGCCTGGTGTCTGAAGGAATGAACCGTGTATAGGACATATTATTTCTACCCTTTTGATGTTGTCCGCAGTACTTTAGAGTAATCATACTTGTCCTTATGAACCTACTTGGCTTTCCTTATGAAATCTTCCTAAGTATCAGACTTAGCTTTACGCATCTTCTCCCTTCCACATTTTGGACATCCTGACCCACTCAGGAAAGAATTTGCGCTCTTTTCAAATTGTCCATGTATAGGACAAATTACAGTTATTTTATCTCTACTACTAACATAAACGGACTAAGAGTAATCGTAGTCCTAGGTAGGATAAATTTCCTTAGCTTTCTAGATAAACTCTTCTGTAGTTAGCTTTCTCATTTCTAATGTTACTTAGCTCCATCACACAGCGAGAAGAGATAGTCATACTTGTTGACATTTTGAATAAATGTCTCACATTCTGACTTCAATCCAGCATATAATGGATTTTCAGGAATTTGTTTGTAGAAGCTAAGAGTTCCTGCTTTTACTTCATCAACGAATTGTTGAGCATTCTAAGCATTACCTGGATCTCCTTTAACATCACTCGGTCCTAAATGTACACTCAGCACTCCCATGATGCCTTCTGCAACAGTATCCTAATAATCTGAGATGACTTCTAAGAACTCATCCAAATACACATGGACGTTCTTCTTAGGAGCTGCCCAGTGTAAGTTCTTACACTTTGTTTTCCATCCTTCCAACTTACAGATAAAGTCGAGGAAAGGTTTAAGGCCTGATACCTATCCTCCATTCTGAAATACTGGAGTTCTTGGAACTAGTGGTACTCTACTCATTCTAAAAATGCATTTTTAATCGTTAATAAATAGAATCTATTCGCTACATCCAAAGTTGGAGCAAGAGGACTCGAACCTCTACTGTAAGATCCAAAATCTTGTGTGCTAACCATTACACCATGCTCCAATTTATTCTAGATTAGACTTATAATAGTCTATCCAATAATCAGCCTCCATATCTTCGAAGATCTCTTTCAGTTCTTCATCAGATAATCCTTCATAAGGGTCATTCATATCTCTAAATTATTTTCTATCTGTTTAACTTTATCAACGTAAGTTGGATCTGTTGCATACTTGATTCTTATAAGGAAATCATAGTAATCCTCACCATCCTTATGTTTGTACTCAATCATGTTTTTATATCCTTCTATACAATCAGTCCAATGATCAAATGAATAATATTCTTTTCTCTTGCTATTGTACAATCCGAATAGATTATTTCTTCTAATACAATGGTCTGATGTGTAGTTTCCACTCTCTAACTTAGCTTGAGCTAGCACAATTCGTGGGTGCTTTATATTGTAGTACTCTAAGGCTAAATATAGAGTTGAATCACTTAACTCTTTATGCAGAAATGAAGTATCTTGGACTTCAGTTCTTGTTTGTTGAGGAATTACCTCAATATCGTGGAAACTCATGGATATGAAGCAAAATAAAATCATTAATAATATTCTTTTCATAAGCATAAGTTTTAGTGGGGGAGGTAGGACTCGAACCTACAGTCCTCGAAAGGAGCGGATTTACAGTCCGCACGGCTACCAATTACCGGTTACTCTCCCGAATGATAGTTCATTAGTTACGAAGGAGAACTATCAAGCCTTCAATAAGGTTAGCTAACCAAAAAGTGTATTTAATTGATCCTTTAGCGCATTAAGCCTTTGGAATGTTACAGTTAGCTTTTCGTGCTTTGCTTTTAGATTTCCATATTGTGACTTCTGCAAGCTCACGGTGTTTCTTAACGATTTATTCTCAGATATAAGTTTCTTGTTTTCATTCATTATATCATCAGCTAAGTCAAACTCTTCAGATTTCTGATTCCAATTTAGCTATTCTTCCTACTGCAGTTATAAGTTGTTTCTCAGCTTTCTGAGAAGCGTTTATAAATGCGTTCATAGAAGATGATACTTCAGGATATACTAGAAGCAAGCTCCTTAGATAAGGAATAATCGTATCTTCTCCAAGAGTTACAGACACTCCAATATTGGTTTTATTACATAAAAGCCAACAGAAGTTTTGACAATATCAACATCCTTTGTTTTTACTTCTGTATTAAAGTGATCAGCAAACCTAACAATTATTTCAATGTCCTCTCCATATGATACTTTGTAATATACAGAGTTGTACAATTTTGATCTATGCTCTAGTTTACCAACACGAGCAAGATACCCTTTGATCGATTCATCTCTTTTACTTTTTAGCATATTATTTAATCTTTTGGGTTATCAAAGAAAATGCAAAATAGCTCTACAGCTTTGACTAGAAGAGCTGCCTTATATCTACTGCAAGATCTAGCATATAATAGATACTACGTTCTGTACTGAACTATATGATAGAACTACTTTGCTAATGGTTCTATAGCGAACCAACAAGATTAATATAACAGATGGAACCTGTGCGTCTCGCTATACCATCATTACTCGTCATCACGTCCACAGGCGACGCTATGGCATATCCCCAATTTTTCCATAGTGGTGCTCAGACAGTTTTAGGCCGCAACCTAAGAACTGTGATGGGTAGCACGAGTGGGAGCTGACTGAATCGAACAGATCGCCTAGGGTTTTTCAGACCCTCGTGCAATAACCATCTACACCAAGCTCCCTTAAAGGCTTACTATCTTCACAGACTGTAAGCCAAATAGTTACAAAACAATTTCATGCCAAACAATTCATCAATCGGAAAGAGTGGACCGTGTGGGACTCGAACCCCGACTTCAGCTTGCAAAGCTAACGTGTTAGCCAATTACACTACACAACCCATTATAAATGTTAGTACTGTACACTTCTTACGTCTTATATGGAATACTTTTCCGTTGCTTTGAGACTGACCTTACACTGTTGTATATTACTGAGCTACAGCAGGTACTCTGAAATTTCTAATCCCTCAAACCATATATGACAGCCACTTACATTTTCGCAATCATAGTGGACGACATTTCCCTCGCACACCAGAGACCAATTTACGGCATTCATAACCCAAAGTATGCGTAGGGCTGCTCTCTAA
>ENA-ORSC01000154-ORSC01000154.1-human-gut-metagenome-genome-assembly--contig:-NODE-154-length-58241-cov-4.318651_pt1 | contig 58241 bp, 84 predicted proteins | sample MGYA00242178_ERZ509140 | MGnify/ENA primary metagenome ERZ509140 (study PRJEB26280, sample SAMEA2338681) | human gut metagenome | biome: human gut; feature: human-associated habitat; material: faeces... | reverse complement strand
CCGCCGCAGCGGAGCCTTTTTCAAAGATTACATGGCGCGAAGCATTTTTTCGATAACAGGGCGATCTTCCTTTGGAATCTCAAGTCCATCGCAAGCCTGCTCAAAAGAAATATGGAAATTCTTCATTGCAGCTTTTACATTTTTGGCCGTGGTTTTTTGTTGTATTTCTTCAGAAATTCTGCACATGAAGTTCACTCCTTGTCAAGACAAGCGAAGTGCTTCTTTCACGGCCGGCTGCTCATCCTTGGTGACGCCAACTTCCTCACAGGCTTGGGCAAAGGAGAGGTTGTGCTTCTCCATAAGATTTTTGACAGCCCTTGCAATGCCGTTGATTTCACCTTCATTCCAAAACTTCTCAGAGATTCTGCACATATACTCTACTCCTTCCTTATCGGTTTTGTAGTATCGGACATTTTCTGCCAGCACAGGATTATTCATATCGTTTGGATCTTTGCAGAAGAAATCGTGCATTAGCGATCCAATGGGATCTTCACCCCGGTACTGCCCGTTCACATAAAGTATGTGCTCATCATCGGCAAACAATTCACCGGTTTCCTGAACCACACGCTCAATATGATACAAGGGGAGACCACGAGAAAAATAGTCATTTTCCGTAATGAAGATCACATAGGTCTCTGCCAACGCATCATACTCATCACCAGGTATGGTGATGTTGGAATCGAGCAAACTGCTGTTGTACCGTGCTCTTTTTCGGGAGGCGCCTTTGTCAGCACGCTGCACCTCAATGTTGTAAAAGGCGCCGGCACGATCAGTTGCCAATATGTCCAGCCTTACGGAGCGACCCCGCAAATTTTTCAGTTCGTTTTGTGTGAATACTTCCAATACTTCCAAATCGTCCCGCTGGAGGATATAACGGATCAACAGCTGGGTGCATGTTTTATCCCGGAAAACGGCTGTCATGAATGTGTCATCAATCAACCGATATTCCTGGATACTCTCCAGAATTTCCTGTCTTGTTTTAGGGTTCATAATATCACTCCCTAATCGCATTGTATAATATTTTTTTTTACCCGTCAATCAGAGCGGATCATCGTCAAAGCCGTCGTAGTCAGGAGCGGTTGGAGCATACTGGCTGCTGCCAGACTGCCCCTTCTTAGCTTTAGCTCTGGCGATTATTTCTTCCCGACGTTTCGCTTTGTACGGCTCAATCACATTGCGAATGAAAGGCGCCCCGAAGGTCATTTCCCAGACGGAGATGTAAGATACGATATCCCCAAAAAACTTTTGGATTTCGTCATCCGAAAGGTATTTTTTGGCGCTTTTCTTAGGCTGGAACTTCTTGTCAATGAATGTTCCAACTGCAATCGAAATCGTCCAAGGGTAATTAAACTTTTGATCGTTGCGTTTGGACTGCCGGGTAATATTTATGATTTGCATTCGGTTCGAATCAAAGGAAGAAAAATCTTTTGTAACTGACCATTCAAAAGATCTTTCTGTCATGTTGAGCATACAGATCTTCTGATAAAGCAGACGGATTTCCGAAGGTTCGAGATTGTAGCTCATCACTACTGATGGTTCCTTTTCGAAATCCGTCAGGATCAGCTTGATTCGGCTGTACCGTGCATGCAGGCTGGCCGGGCATTTGTCCGGGTCCCCGTGCAAATCGGGGGCCTGCAGATAGTCGCAGGCCGCAATGAGATTTTTCCGATTTGAGATGAAGGCAATCTGAGAAATATTGACTTCCTGTACTTTGTTTTCCATAACTTCCTCCAATTTTAGCGTACGAATTTTTTCATAACCGTGAGCAGGGTTTTGGGCATCCGGGCCAGGTCGGTGATCTCAAACATCGTATCGCCGTAGATCTCACGGAGTTGGGGAATATCCTCATCCAGAGCTGCAGCGAACACGAGAACACCACTTTTCCTTGCGTCCTCCATTACGCTCTTCAGATGATTGATGCCTTCTTCACGACTACTGTAATCCGATGGAAGGCCATCTGATACGATGAAAAGGAGCTTGATATCTTCCGGACGCTTTTTCAGCTCGGAAAGCATATAGTTCAGCGCCGTTCCATCTCGGTTTCCGCCGCTGGCCGTTGCACCACAAATACGAAAGCGGTCAGTTTTGTCTACCTTTTGAAAGGCAGACATCACTTCCAGCTGTACCTTGTGTATTCCTGACGTTGTGTGACCGGCTACCATGATAGGGAAGCCCAGTTCCACACAAAAGTCATAGAGCAGAACCGCCGCATTGGAAGCTGCCTGGATTTTGTTCCGGAAAAGCTGCTGCCCACTGCTGTCACGAGCGCTGCATGACATCGAACCAGACTGGTCTATCAGCAGAGCTGTGGCGAGTTGGGGGCGGTCATTCGGAATACGGTTTTTGTAAAAATACTTCTCGTCGCTCCGATACAGGCTTCTGGTATCCAAACGGCGCCCGTAAATCAAACCGGTCTGCTTTGTACCGGTCCGGCGATCCCGCAATATCTTCAGAAGCTGCTTTTTGAGGGATTTTGAGATAGAGGAAATCTTTGGCCATACTTCCGCATAGCGTTCAGCACCCTTTTGAGGATACTGACTCTCTCGGGAAATTGTGATTTGGAAGGAATCGCCTTCTGCAGATGCGTCAGCGTTCAGCTGCAGAGTATTTTTCAGCTGCTGTTCCACCGCATTATTGGCGTTTTCCTGCGCCAGCTCTTTCTCAATGTTCGTGAGGATCAAATCGAAAGAACCATCAGCACCAGTATGGGAATTATCCTCATCACCCAGTTCAATCGAAGTGCTTTCACTGGTATTTTCAGAGTCGTCAGAATCTTCCGGGACACCCGTGGCAGTACCAGATCCTTCAGATGAGTCACTTTTTTCATCTGCATCACTGCTGCCGCCTTCGTCCTGTTCTTCAGAGGGAGAAGGCTTTTCATCAAAGACTTTGATTGGCCGGCCTCCGTTGGGGTCTTGTCCGTTTGGATCGGGTTGGTTCAAACCCTTCAAGGCGTTCTCTAAAATTTCAGAAAGGATCTCCGAAATTTCTTCATCAGACAGACTATCCAAACCATTTTGCTGTTGATTGGTGCTGCCAGAGGAAGAATTACCCTGGGATTCCTGAGACGCTTCACCTTCGCCCGGAATTGGCTGACCTGTCATTTCATCAAAATGGAACTGCTTTTCAAGAAGATCCCAGTTTTCTGTGATCAAGTCAAGTGCCAGTTCCTTTCGTGCCATGGCGTTTGAGTTTTCAGCTTCACGCAGGAGACGAGGCGCGATTCTTTTCAAACGGCCATAGATATCCTTCAGTACCTCATGGGCAGAAGGATCAATGTGAACATGGCCCGTTTTCAAAAGAATCAGAGTAGCATTGGAAAAAAGCGTCCACGGCATATTGAGAAGGTAGGAATGGCTCTGGATAACCTCCATATAATCCTCACCAAAAAAGACGTTGTTGAGGATTTTCAGAGACTTTTTGGTATCTCCAGGATGCAATCTCACAATACTTCGTTCGATATAAGCATCTTCAATTGTGTTATCCAACCAATTATACAGATTTGTGATCTGGCATCGAGCACCCGGGCCTTTGTCCAAAACCTTCTGCAGTTCTTTCAGGCCACGCTCATTCTCGGGCGTGATCTGATGTTTGCGAGGAAAAATTTCTCCGCTTTCGTAGGCTTTTTGCTGCTCGTTCATAAGAGAAAAATCAGTGAACAGGCAGTGAGCAAACTCATGATTCGCCATACCAAGTACGCAAAAATTCCGCTCGGGACGGTGGGGAAGAGCCTGAATTATTGGATGTGCGGCATTGATAACAACACTGGTGTTGTCAGTATATGCGGTTACAGCATCCGGACCTTCCTTCCATATTACCTTTGCGTTTAACTGGATATCCTTGCGGCCGGTACGGCCGGTCAGATACTTTCCCATCACCTGCAGCTGGCGGTGATACGCAGGACTAAGGAAAATATCCTTATCCGTCAACTGCAGTTTGGCGTCATAGATCGCTCGCTGGATTGTTGCCGGTGTGATAATGGTTTTTTGATAATCTCTTGAAATTTTGGATTTTTGTGGCATACAAAAGCTCCTTTATTCTCGTTCTTCAATGGACTGATACAGACAGTTGCGCACGACAGCAATATCATCCAGGTCTTCACCCACAGAGGGCAGAAGGGTCAGCTCAGCCGCTTCCCGGAGATCTCCACCCATAAGGACGGACATCTTAGCCCAGTTGATTGCTTCTCGTGTTCCAACGCTGCCGCCTTCAATTTCCGCCATGCAGGTGTTTTGAATCCTCATAACAGTCTGCACAATGGTCCGGCAGGTATCTTCAGTGATCGTTGGTACATGCATCCGAATACGTCCAACCAATTCATCCTCGCTGGGGTGATTCAGGTCGCACTTCAGCTCGATACGGCTGTATACCGACTGGTTTCCATCTGTAGTACCGGCATAGCCAACATTCTGGGTAAAAACAATGACAGTATCGGGATGCCGCCGGATGATTTCTCCGGTCGGAAGCCGCATCTGTCCGTTCTCCAAAATGTTATTCAGTCCAACCAGGACACCAGGTTTAAGGATGGTGTTCATTTCCTGCAGCTCGACCAGCCAGCCCCGGAGAAAGCCCATTGTAAGGTCCGAATAGACGATCTTGAACTTGGAGCTTTCTCCACCGAACAAGCTCGGCTCATTCTTACAATAGGCCATCAGCTTGGAAACCAGGGCAGCAAAGCACTCGCTTTCACTTGCACAGGGGTTGTTCTGTCCGGTGATCTGCTCGAAAACGGCGTCCGGCATTGTTGCTATGTCCAGAAAGCTGGGCAGTTTAAGGCCGCTGTCTTTCAGTGCTGACAGCAGGAAGTCATACATTTCTGCATCACTTCGGATAGTGGAATCTGTATTCGGAATCAGGTTTGAAGTGATATCGAAAAATTCCATCTCAGCATGGCCAGTAATCACACCATACGGGCTGCCGAACATGGCAGCCAGCGCCTTGGCGCCTTCGGTCTTGCCAGATCCCGCCGGTCCCCGCATCATGATATTGCGGAAAGGCTTGGGGAACACAGAAGATCCGGCCACAGCCTGGGCAATTTTCATCACCGATGGCACAGGAATGTACCAGTCAGGGATTGTCAGGAGCCGGCTGCGGTCCTCCTCGTCAAATTCCCGATGCTCATTCAGCGGGAACATATTCGAGGTCATCTTTAGTGGCTTATTAGGCGACGTTTTCAGAATCCCTTCCAATACAAAAAGGTGTTCCGGCTCTTTGTCACCATTATTGTCAAGCAGAAGAGTCACCTCGGTGTCCGATGCAAAATGCAAAGCTGCTGTGTCGCTTTTGGTGTAACCGATTTTCTCCCGTTCAAAAAGCGACTTGAGGCGCCCATCCCGGGCGTTCAGGAAATTGCTTTCAACCATGAACTGGGTTTCGATCACTTTGCTCTTTGCTGGATCAAGCTGATCCCGAAACTGCAAAAAGAGTTCTCGCAGAAGGGGACCTACATTTGCAGGGCCGCTTGGAAATTTCGCCGCGTATTCTCTCGTGAAATTCGCTGAGAGGGTTGCATAGTTGCTTGAATTTGATTCATACTGCATAATAGCAAGCAGCATTGCACTCAGAGCTTCTCGCGTCTCAACATCTCTCAGATTCAGCCGTTCCCAACGTCCCAAATCTGCGTCCCATACATTGCCCCGCAGTTCGAATTTTTCAAACCGGTCATATTCCAGGACAAACAGGGCAGAGGGGTTGAGTTCAGGATTGAAGTACTCGAAGAAATAGCGGCTGGTTCCATCTGCAGAATATCCGGAGGATTTCAGGTTGCAGTTGTTCTTATCGGTACTCCAGAGCCGATACATTGAGCTTTTTTCCCTGCCAATAATAGTTGCCATTGCGTTGGCAACAAAAGCGGGAACGCCCAAAGCAGAAATAGAGGAGCCGAAAAACGGCTCCATCTGCGGAATGAGTACAGCACCGGTGGTCAGATCAGTGAGGATCTGATACAGATTCTTTTGAGGCATAATTATTTTCCTTTCTGTGTAGTATGTTGGTTTACATGGAAACTTCAGCGCCGTTTTCGTCCTGGCCCCAGCTGATGATAACTTCATCATCGGGGGTCACGTCAGCAGTAATTCCGTTTTCCTTAAAAATTTCGATAAGATAAGAAATAGCAAGAGCTTCGGTAGGCAACCGAAGCTCTTTTTCTCCACTTATCAGCGCAGTGTGGATCGAAGGATCCTCACTGCAAATGTTTGAAATCACGTTCATCAACCGTGTTTCGCCGGTATCACCGTTTTCATCTGCGTCGAACCACCAGCTTTTCGCCAGATTGCGAGCATCTTCATCGGTGAGAGACCGTTTACACAAGGCTTTTGGGATAAACCCTTCACAGTCAGAAACGGTATTTTCCGATGGACACTCAGATTCCACGTCGGGAATCTGATCATCCGTTCGTAAAAAATCTGCTGCGATCCAAGTGATGCGACTCAGGTTGCTGAATGCTGTGGCGGCATTCTTTCGCAATGTTGTAAGGATACCTTTCGTACCTTTTGCGAGAAGAGGCGCCCAGCGGGTTGTGAGTGTCCGAAATTCCTTCAACGAAGATCTTCCGGGTCCCAGGATGAGAATTGCCAACAGGATCAGCTTAATTGCTGTTGACTGTGCAGCAAAAAATCTGAAAAAGATGATGGCCAGAATCATGCGGAACAGAGATGTACCGCAGCCAGGGCCTCTTTTTTCAGTGTTGGCTTTTGTCGTTTTTTGTGTCATGATAATTCTCCTTTCAGGTTCTGTGTTTTTTCGTATTTGCAAAATGCAGTTCAAAAATCCGTAAGCCAAGCATTCCAAATGTCGTTGCTTCCAGTTTCCCGGATACAATAACATGGGACTTGTCACGCAGCTTGGATTTGTTCACCCGATCTGCTACTGTATCAAAACCTGTACAGTAAACGCTCAGATAGGTTTCCCTGTCCATAGTTGACTCAGGATCAGAGAACAGCATAAAGGCAACTTTGCGATAATTGCCAAGATCTTTATAGATCTCAGTGTCGGATAGCTTTCGTACTCCACCTTCCATCAGAGCAACCGAATATACCGGCTGTTCTTCTGGGCTGATTGAGACATTATAGGCAAAAACCTGCAGCCGATTCACTTCTTGACCGTTGTTACGGTCTTGATAGGCCAGCTGCCGTAATTTGCCGCTCACACGCAACAGAGCGCCATCTTTGATTTCCTTTTCGATTTCTGCAATCTGATCTTGCAGAGAACCGCTGCCGGCACGGCGTGTCAACAGAAGCTCAATCTCGATGGTGTGTTCCGCTTTGAATTTTCCAGAAAAGATGCAGCTCAGAACCGCAGCCTTTCCGGATTTTAAGAGATCGAATTTGTTTGTTTTTGGTTTCAAATCAAGAATCACTTCACAGGGCATTTTTTTACTCCTTTCTTCGGTAAACAAAAAAAGGCACAACTACGCCCGTTAGGGCATAATTGTGCCTTTGTTCGAAATCCGATATCCTTCAAAAGCAAGATATCTCACATCATCGTCGCAATGGACGACACTACAACAACTTGGTTACTTTTAAGTCTAACCTATTTGGTGTATCGGGTCAAGCCTTCGGGATAATATTTTTGCTTGGTTGTGCTTACCAGCATTCCAAAAGGCTGCCAGGGATCCGAGGCTGGTTTTTATGGGATACTATTATAATAGGTATCCTAATGACATACTTGCTTCAAATATTTTTAACAAGAAGATGATGCCCAGGCATCCGCAATATTCGAGTAGTATCCATCACGATATTCTTCAATGCCGTTGATCAGAAAATCGGCAAATGGTATGAAACACTCACAGGCAAAATACTGTGTCGCCTGTTTATCACCTGCATTTTTCCACAAACTTTTTTTGGCTTGATCTAAAATAACTTTCCATGTAAATTCGGTTAACAAGATATGCATAGCACATCCAAACAAAATTTTTACATAGTTGGTTGCATCATATTCTTCTGAAGAAAGAGCTTTTTGGATTCTTTCGGCTTCTTCTTGCAGATAATCAGTGGCACCATATCCCTGAATTGACAAGTGAGCAAGCGTAATTACAGTTATCAGGTTTACTTCGCTTAAATATTGCTGATGGATTGCAGGAGCTTTCTCTTTAATTTCAATCATCATATCATACCAAAACTCTTCAAGCTCCTTGTAGAGTTGGAGTGATATCATTTCACTGACAAGAGTATCCCATGTAAGACGGAAATCTTCCTTTGCTATGGCTAAGCGGCGAACATCCTCATTTATATAATCCAGTGCTTTTTTAATATCGTTTATATTTGCTGATGTCATTTTTTGTCTCCCTTCGCTGCTTTTTGAACACTTCAATTTTTACGCATTATTCTATTGAAAACATAGTTGCCCCCTTATCATGTGACAAAGATCAAGGCAAATCCAAATGTGTTTCCAGAGCTTTTTCGATCCGCTCCGGTTCAATGCCAATGTATCGCTGGGTTGTTGCCGGCGAGCTGTGCTGCAGCAGCCGCTGAACCAAGGCAATGTCCTTTCCATTGTTATTGTAAATACTGGTGGCAAAGTACTTGCGGAAAGAGTGGGTACTGATATTGTCATAGTCAGGTCCCAGGTAATCACAGGCTAAAGCCAGATGCTTCTGGATCGCTCTTTCGGTAATGGGAAAAATCACTTCGTCGGGAGCGATTTTGTTTTCCAGGCAATAGCTTTGAAGATATGTGTACAATTCAACCGGTACGGTGAAAGTCCGTTTCTTTTTTGTCTTTTGCTCAATGATATCCAGACGATATCGGCCGGCGTCCCGGATGATATTGTTCAGAGTCAGTTTCTTTGCAATGTCCGAGATCCGGATTCCCAGATTGGCTTCAATCACAAGCGCCGCTGCGACCCGGGGGTTTGGATCATGGTTGAGGAATCCATTTTGTATCGTTTGGATGATCTCGGTAAACTGCTCATGTGTAAGCGCCACCGTTTTTTTGTTCATTGGATCAACTCCTTTCCTCTTTTTGATACCGGCAAAAGTTCGTATTTTCGGCGGCAAAAGTTCGTATTTTTGAGGGATTTTGAGGCCGTTTTTGAAGAATGGCTTATTTCCTTGTTTTTTCGGTTCGTATTTTCTTCAAAATACGAACTTTGGGAAATTGTGAAATTTTGGCTATTCGAAGCCGCAATTTCGTCTCATGAGTTTGAGCTGGAATTGTAAAGGGCAACCCATGCATTGTCCTCGTCTTTGAAATAATGGACGTTCAGAGCTGTACCTTCAAATTCGTCAAAGTCACCGTCATCAAAATTCACTGAAAAGGAAACCAGCTCGGCGGAGTCATTGTAACCGGCAAAAAATACCGTTCCATGCTCCAGCCGGATTTCTTCCGGATCCACATACCAGATGTCGTCACCAGGTTTTAATGGCAGCTGTTTGAATTTTTCTCGTTTAGCCCATCGTTTGGAAATTTCTGCAAGAAGATCCAGCACATCGGAATTTGACAGAGAATCACGCTACTCATAATTCTCCAGCAGCTCTCTATCCCCCATTTGTCTAAAATTTGTCATAGTTGTCCCTCGTGAACTAAAAATTGGTCTCCAAAATTTTCTTATAGCAGAATGCAGTTGCTCTGCAATCCGCCAGCGCATTGTGGGCCGTATCCGATCCCCAGTCGTACCCGTAGTATTCAGCACACGTTGAGAGACTTTGGAATTTGTAGTTGGAATACTTTTCGGACCATTCACCGTAAATCTCAGCGAACATTGGCATGAGATCTACAAACTCAGTATCTGGCGGGTAAACAGCGCCGAAGACATCCAAAAAAATGCTGTCAAACTGAAGGATATTGTAGCCGACGATGGTTTCCGCTTCTGCCAGGATCCGGTTCAGCTGCGGCAGCACTTCAAAAATGTACGGCGCCGTTTCAACCATTTTCTCAGTAATTCCATTGATGGCGTGCGCTGCATGCCAATCTTCCTTGAAATATGGCCGGACAAATGTGTCCAGGAGAGTTTCTCCGGAGTCTACATCCAACACTGCAATCTGTAGGATCTCGTCCTCATAGGGGTCCAAACCCGTTGTTTCCAGGTCAATAACGATTTGCCGGGTCAATGGAGCCTTCATTTCGTTCAAAACAGTCTTTGCGATTTCTGCCTGCTGATTGCAGAGGTCATAGATTTCCGCCTGCCGTTTCTGCCGGCGTTTTTCTTTCTTCTTTTTTTCAAGGTAGATTTTCTGACGCTCTCGTGTTTTTTCACGATACCGATTCAGCTCTTCTTTGGTCGCCGGGCGAACATCACAGGATGCATAATACCAAAACAAACGGCGGTAATTACGATTAGGGTACATGAGTATCCCGGAATCTTGTGATTTGGGGACAAAGCCAAGTTTGATCCACTGTTTCTCTGTTTTGAAAGAAGCTCTTTCCTCATCGGTCAGGCTTGTCAGGTATTTATAAAGCATTTGTCTTTTCCTCCCGTCAGCCCGTCAACGCTTCGCGTGTTTGACTTTCTTAAAAGGTATGATTTTGTTATTGGGAACACCAGATGGAGTAAACCTGGCGTCCTCTGGATGCTCCAAAGGGATCGGCTGAACCTCAGCCAGAATGAATTGGATAGGAACAACCTTCCGCTTTTGAGTAACCATTCGGACTTCATAGAACTTAAACCTTCCAGGAGTTCTCAACGGCACCTGAGCATTTGAAATGACACTTGTAACCAAGTTAGGGGCGATTCCCATAACCATTCTTGAATCACTCACTTCATCCGGCCCGGCTACATAGGGATTTTTAAGCAGCTTTTTCAGTCGTTGTTTTATCTCACGCTTTGCTGCATTTACAGATGAGAAGTATTTGACATCGCTCTCTGTATATTGAGAAGAGGATTTGGTATTGTAATACGCTGTGCTGACTTTATAAATCCGGTCATGAGACAGCTCCCAAATCGCTCTTTTTTGGATGTTAATAAAATCCATATCTTCTTCTGAAAGGACATCACTTTTTTCAATGATATCTACGAAATCTTTCATGTATTGAAGAAGCTGTGCTCGATTCATATTGCTAAAATCCAAAATTCACACCGCCTTTCTATTGTTATTGTACGGGCGACTTCCAAAAGTGCAAAAAAAGACCACCATTCTGAGCGCGCATCTCAGAATGGTGGTCGTTTTTTTGTGGGAACTACCTTCTTATGTGTGTGCTGAAAGAAGGTCGTTTCCGTGTTGATCGCACACACTGACCAACAGCAAAAATCGAGAGGAATACTTTCCGCTTGTTGGCATTGCTGCCATCTCCCCAGCGGACCAGGAGTTCACTGTAAACACGGGCCGCTGCCCCTTCCCCACAGTGAATTGAGGGTCACATACTTTCTTTATGCGGCAGTTGCCGCTCAGCCCCGGTATGGAATCGGAGGTGTTGCCGTGGCTCCCAGTCACAGAGCAAAGATAGCTTTGCACTCTGACCAGGAGCCAAAGGGAATCACTTGCAAAGAAGCAGAACGCATACAATGGCGTTCCCACGTTCCCGCGATGGTTACGGTTGCCTGGAGTAATCTCAAACAGGTATGGCCGCTAATCACTCGATTGTTTCACGAGCATAAAAAACAACTTGGTTCACTTTTAATTATAGGAACAGTCATGTATCGTGTCAACACGATTATGATGAGATTTCTTCAATTAACAAAAAAGGCTACCAAACGGCAGCCTTTTCAGTTGAACAATTAAGTTGTGGGTTGAAGAATCAGTTAATCAATCAGCTGAGCAATTTTAGTTGTCTTCATGGAGTAACCAAGCATAGTCCTGCCGGCAGTCTACCACAAAGTCCGCATAAACCGTCTGCCCCTTAATCTGAAAAAGAAGCATATACCTCTTTTCAAATAAGACAAAGCGATATACATTCTTTGGGATCTCGGCGCTCAACAGCCAAGGGTGACGTTGCGGCATCGTTTCAAGGCCTATCGCAGCCTTCTCAAATGCTCCTATCAGCCTTTCAGCTGCCTGGCTGTTGCTTTGAGCAAGAAATGCAGCATGGGATATGAGCATATTTGCCGCTTGTTCAGACACAATAACCTGATATTTATTCTGCTGATCCATCGGAAGCCTCCTTGACCGCTCTACGCATCATAGAGGTCACTTCACTGATGGTATATCCCTTGCTACCATTCAAGCGGCTTTCTTCCACAGCCAACAGCTTTTCCCGAAGATCCAGCATCTTTTCCCGCCGATGGAACGCCTTAATGTCCATAACAACGAGGTCACCTTCTCCGTTTTTTGTGAGATATACTGGCTCCTGGGTCTTTTTGCATAACTCGGAGATTTCACCATAGTTATTGCGAATAGACGCTGAAGCTCTTATATCCATATTATCGCCTCCTTCTATATCATTATTATAGCACAATTATACAATAATAACGATACATCTTCAATTTTGTTCAAAATAAATTTCTGGTGCAGTTCTTTACCATCAGAACGGCAGGTCATCTTCCTCGCCTTCAATTTCTTCGAAGTCTTCGTAGGAAGGTGCTGCAGGGTGAGACATTGCACCAGTCGATGTGTTTTTGGTATTCTTGACCGGCGCATTTGCGGGAGGTGCGGGAGGTTCGGTAGGGGCAGTGTTTGTACCCGATTCCTTTTTGCTTCCGCAAAATTCAAAATCATCGACCGAAAATTCTACAATGGTGATAGGGTACTGCTGACCATCAATCTTCTTCTTATAGCTGGTATACTGACCGAAGACCACCAGGTCCGAGCCTTTCTGGGTATACTTTTCGAGCCGTTCAGCGACATTTCGCCAAGCAATAAATGTGGGGTACTCTGTCACTGTTCCTTTATCGCCTCCAACGTAGCGGTCATAAGCAAGTTGGAACCGGCAGAAAGGGACGTTGTTGTTGGTGTAGCTCAATTCGATTTTTCGAACCAGACGACCGTGGCAAATAGACTTCATAGACATAGTTATTCCTCCTTGATTTTGTGTTTTATATTTCGAAAAGCTGCCCATGCAAGCTGCTTTTCCGGCAAAATGAAAAAAAGGCACAACTGCGCCATTTGGGCGCAATCGTGCCTTTTAGTTTGAAATCTGGCTTCTGTAACTTCAGAGCCTCACATTACTGTCACTGGGACAGCCAAAAAAACAACTTGTTTAGTTTTAGTTTATCGAAAGCGATGTATTCTGTCAAGAAAATTATACTCCAGCTTCAAGGTTTTTGCAGCTGATGTAGCCATTCTGTTTCAGCAATTCAGTGAGGTCACGAACCGCATTTTGCAGATAGATGTTGTTTTCGAAAGCGTCTTTTGCTGCTGCACAGGCTGCTGCTTCCTGCTGTGCTTCGGCAAGGAGCGATTGGCGTTTGTCGATTTCCTCCTGAATATTCCGAAGGAACTTGTCTGTGTTATCACAAGCCCGGGTAGCATCCTCTTTGGTGTACCATTTAAGACCTGTCAGATATCGCTTCAAGGCGCCGCGCTTGGCAAATGAAGTCTTTTTAAGCGGAATTTCTCCGCCGCAAATGGTTCTTACTCGTGTTTCCATATCCTTCATTTCACGAACATTTTCTTCAGCTGCCCGTTTCTGCCCTTCAGCATCCCGTAGCCGGTAAGTGAGGCCATTGGCGACTGAATCAAAGGTTGATTCATAACGATGGCCTTTGATGTCCAAGAACATCAGATCAAACTGTGGCTCCCGGAAGCTGATACGCAGAGTACCTTCGGGCCGCTCCTCCGCCTGTACGATCTGGCAGTTGGATAAGGCCGGCAGTTTTCGAAGCTGGTGGATCAACAGCTCCGTCAGATCTGCATCAGAATAACCTTTCAGCTTGAAAATTTGCTGTACCAGATTGGGCCTGTAAGAATCGTAAAATTCCGATAGAATCCGAACAGGATCTTCTACAACCGAACTTAACCGGTCAAGCTCCATGTGGATTTCCTGCATTTTAGTGTCAAACTCTTTTTTATCCATAGTTATTCCCTCCGTATCTATTGTAAAACTCATGGCTTATTTTGCAAAAAAAAGCTGCACAGATTTGACAAGTCCCAGGTGCCACGCTATAATTAAACATGAAAGAGATCGAGGGTCTCTTTTCTCCTTTCATTGGTGACCAGTATTTGTCGTTGCTTGTCACCATGATGTTTTTTCTTTCTAAAGAGGTTCCGGAGAATGGGAACCTCACCAAAAGGAAAAGCCCCCCTGCGTAAGCAGAGGGGCTTTTTTATTTACTTTTTGGGGTCCAGACCGTTTTGCCTTCCTGACTCCACTGTGAACAGATCTTAGGGAAGCTGGAACTGATTATCCGTTCTGCCTCCTGCTGTGAGCCGCAGGAATGTATGCCCCAGCTGGCACAGGCCGCTTTTGTTTCCTCCCATAGCGGAGAAAAACCGTTCAGCAGGCTATTTGGAGATGGCTGCATCTGAATGGTTTCATCTGTGCCATTCCAACAGAATCGGCAGAGTCCGCCGGTTTTAGGATGTTCAAAATCGCTCGTGAACCACTTCATTTCTTCTCCCTCTTTCTAATTGATCTTGGCGTAAGGATCATTTGCAACGGTTATTTCCTTTCGGATTTCCGCGAGAAATGGGCTTGGAGTGCTGGGATGCTTTTTGCAGATCCGTATTGTACTCAGTTCAAGGCTGTCAATTGCCCGAGACATTCCGACATAAAGGATCCGGCGCTCTTCCTCTGGATTTTCTGCATCCGAATGAGGGATAATCCCATCCACACAGGAAACCAGAAATACGATTTTATATTCCAGGCCTTTGGCTTTGTGAATGGTGGAGAGCGTTACTGAGTTCGGATTCCCAGCATTTTTTTGATAAGCTCTTTCCTGCATCTGCACATATCCCAACAGATCTTCGACCGTTTCATACTGCTCAGCAAGGGAGTACATTTCTTCAATGCTTTCTTCGCGGTCTTCAAAAAGGTCATCTGCAGCATCAGTCCGCAAAAATTCTCGATATCCGATTTTATCATAAATGTAATCGAGAAGAATTTCCAGATCATTGCTGAAATTTTTGTTCAGCCACAAAATATGTGCCAACAGCTCATCAACAGATCGGCGATACCTCCACTGACTTGACAATGGATTTTCCTCCAAAGCCTTCCGCGCATTGATCTTTCTCGCCTTCATACACTCCTCAACCGCATTGCGAAAAGCGGTTCCCAGGTATCTGTTGGGTCGATTGAGAATTTGCAGAAGGGCATCTGAATCATCCGTATCCAGAGCCAACCGCAAGTAGTTGAGTATATCGGCAATATACGGCTGCTCCCAGAATGGTTGCCCGCCTTGGACCAAGAATGGAATATCGCGCAGCAGCAACGCATCTTCAAGCGCCCGGGAAGAAGAATTGTTTCGATAGAGTATGGCCATTTCACTATACTTCACTCCGGAATCTGCCAGGCGTTTAATTTGGCGAGATACCCCGCTCGCCTCCGCTTTCTCATCCTCATAGTAGGTCAATCGCGGCTTTGTACCGCTGCCCCTGGCGGCTTTGACCGTTTTGGGGAACTGGTTCTGATTCTTGTGAACTAAGGCGTTGGTGGCGGAAATGATTTCTGGAGTTGAACGGTAGTTTGTATCCAGGCAGATGAGCTTGGTGTTGGGGAAGCACTTTGGGAAATTCAGAAAGTTTCGGATATCTGCTCCCCGGAATCCATAGATGCTTTGCCAATCATCCCCCACAACAAAGAGGTTGTTTCCTGATGGGGTAATGAGGCGCAGCAAGGCGTCCTGCGCCGGGTTGGTGTCCTGATACTCATCAACCAAAATGAAGTCCCAGCGCCCTTGCTGGGCCGCTCTCAGCTGTTTGCTGGATTGAAGCAAGTAAACAGGGAGATCTGTCATATCGTCAAAATCATAGAAGCTGTTTTGAGCCTTATACCGCTCATACGCATCATAGATTTTGTAGATCTCCTGGAGATCCGGTGGAATCTCCTTTTGGGCCAGGAACTCCGATGGGCGTTTCAAAGTCCCCTTGAAAACGCCGATCATTGAGGAGATATGTTTGGGAGCTGGATTTTGTTCCTTCAAAGGACTTCTTTCAATCGCAGACCGGATAAAGTTGATTTTCTGATATTCCCGAATCAGTTCTTTGCCTTTGGTGTAACCGCTGCTGCGCAGAATCCCGAGACCAAGGGAGTGAAAAGTGCTGACGCATACGCCCACGGGACCTATTTGAGCATTGATTCTATCACGCATTTCTCCGGCAGCCTTTTGAGAGAACGTAACTGCCAGTATGCGAGATGGCCGGACACCACGGCTCAGAAGCATATTGATTCGGGCAACAAGAACCGCAGTCTTGCCACTGCCGGCTCCAGCAATCACACAACATGGCCCTAAAAAATGAAGAGCCGCGCTTTTCTGTTTCTCATTCAGTTCCATTTTCATTTCATCTCCTTTCTCGCTTTTTCTGCACCATACAGCAAAAATTCTGCAATAGCTGATGCCCCTTCCTCCTTGTGAATCTTGGCGCCTTTCCAGGTGCCTCTGGAATGGTTGATGCCGTTGAGCAGCTTAACTCCTACCGCAAAATTTGCCCATTCCAAAAGATTCACAGTGTAATCATCCAGAAGGGTATCATCTGTCCGAATCCCGCCTGGAACACACAGGTATTTGGGTACTCCAACTGGCGAGAAAATCCGATGTTCTTTGTCGATCTCTGGCAGAAAGTGATCAAGCCAATAGATTTTGTCACGAACTGCGTAGGGGCAATCTGCAAATACCGCAGAGAGAATGAAAACTTCTGCTTCCTCGTGGTGAATCTGTATCAGCTTTCTGGCAGCTTCGACCACAGTCATCTGAGGTTTCAATTTGGCAAAATAGCCTGGGCTGTAGAGATCTTCGATCTGTTTTGCCGGCTGCCATATCGTCAATGTCCCATCCATGTCGAAAAAGATTCGTTTCATATTTATCACCTATTTCTGTTGTACGCTGAAAACTTAAAAATGCAAAAATAGACATCTCCTTCCAAAAGCAAAAAGGCCCTCGAAAAGAGGGCCTTTCTGAATTGGAATGAGTTTTAACGTGCAGCAGACGGAACGATTTCACGATCGAAATCTTCAATACTGCTCTTCAGCACATCCATTGTTGCCTGATTGAGCTTGATATGCCGGTTGTTTGCTCCCGGGATACCGATCCGGAGCAGCTGGTGGATTCGAAGGACCATATCCACACTGTTTTCCGATGTGGAGATCTCATCAAAAACGGCTGCAGCCTGTTCCGGAGAAGGAATCTGTTCGCTGATATTCCGGCAAAAGGTATTCAGTCCGATTTCCGCTTCCCGAATAGACTGTTCCGCCAGACGCAGCTCATCATCCGAGACACCTTCACGCCGCTTCAGGAGCCAGTTTCTCTTTTCTTCTTCAAAAATCTTGTTGAGTGTATAAATCTTTCCCATTGTCGTTTTCTCCTTTTGTTATGTTTTTTCTTGTGTTTTTTCTTTTTTAGACTGTTACATCGGATCTGTGAATGGTTTTGGATGTCCAGGGGCCAGTATAGATGCCCAGGCTTTCGAACTGCTCAAAAAGAGTGTCACGGATCCCGGCCAGATATCTTTGATAGTGCTTATGCTGCAGGCCATCATAGCTCTGGGGCCAGGGTGCCTCTTTTTGAATCAGCTCCACTGCCAACGACCACTCATTGTCTTCCAGTGCAACATAAAATAACTGGTTCTGAAGGACAGCTCTCTGCCCTCCATTGGTCCATTTGTTGCAAGGGGTAAAGCTGGGGAATTTTTTCTGCATGGAGTTTTGAAGCTCTGCAATAACATTGCTTTCCCACCACTGGGTATCAATGTCGCTGTACTCCCAAAAGCAGAGGTCCTCAAATGAGATGTCTCTGAGGAGTTTAAGTTCGTCCTCATCGCCATCAATCGGTCGGTAAATATGGAGGTCGTCATTATCTATGAAGTACAGACCTTCGTACTTTCCAGATACACATACATTTCCGCACCCCATCAGAATCTCCTTTCTCGCAATTTCCGAGCCACAAAAAATACACATAGCCAGAATGGCCATGTGTATCTTTCTGCTCGTGTGTGGTTGTTTTTATTCTTGCAGCGTTGCAGGCGGGATCAAACCTCTACGGTTTTTGCCATACCGCTTTTTATAGTCTTCTTCGGCATAAGCAAAGGCCTTCTGTGCGCAATCCTTAAAGTTCACATCATCTGGTTCACACAGAACCGCTGTGACGATCATGTGTTCTGCGTGCGACCAAATCTGTTCCCAAAGATCTTTGTGGGCCAAATCAGTCCCATCTTTTTTAGTCCAGTTTCTTCGAGCAAAAGCCCGCAGATAATTCTTGGCGAACATATTGGCCACATACTCGTTGGTGGTATAGACCGTTACACGCACCTGCTCATCCTTGCTGGAGGAAGGAATGCCACTTTCGAAGGCTTCTTTCAGAGCGCGGATGAGCACCTTGCTGAAGTCGTCCGTATATCCGCTGCGGCCGACCTCATCAATCTGCCCGGTGGAGCAGTTAAAGATCTTGGCCAAGTAGCCTACAGACATACAATTTGACTTGTATTTTACCGCTGCAGCATAGATGTAGTATTCTCGGACAGCTCGTTCCACCGTTCCGGTCACAGGTTCGGCTGATGACGGATCGGTTGTGGCTACAGGCGGCATAGGTGCTGCGGCCTGATTTTCCTGGGGCAACTGATCTTCACTGATTGAAGGAGGGGTGGCCGGAGTAGCCATCTGCGCCTGGTTGGGAATCTCAGAAACCCCTCCATTTCGCTGGATTGCTGTTTCTTCTTTGGCAACAACATCAGCCATCTTCTGCCACGCTACCTGCAGTTTTTTCTTGGTGAGGTTCACCCAGTTCTGCTCGGCAGCCAGTCCAGCATCAAGATCCTTCTTGGTCAGACTTGCCACCTTATACAGTTCCTGGGGCGAATGACCGAAGAAGTACGTTTGACCAGCGAAGTTGATCGGCTGGTTGAGATCTGCCAGCTTTACAAATGTGATTGCGGTAAACTGGGTGCGCAGTACATACCCGTTATTTACCAGATCGTAGTTATAAATCTTATTCAGGCTGGCGCCAACTACATATCCAACTGCCAGACAGTAAAGCGGCTTTGATTGTTTCATTATGTCGGTTCCTCCTTTGAGATAGGTTTTATCCATGTGAAGGGAAATGAAACGGTCTTTTGGTGGATATTTACTTCCACTATCCCTTGGTCTTTTTTGGCTGCGACCAGAGTGCCGTTTCCCGAAATTTCTTGAATTTCGCCATCGCCCTCAACATAGAGAACAGGTTTGATTCGTATGTTGTCGTCCATACAATTCTCCTTTCGTTATGATGTTTTTTCTATATTAAAAGGAAACTCCACGAGGAAGCTGCCTTGAATTTGCAAAAAAAAATAGGCATAGCCACATCTAAAAAGACGCAGTTATGCCTATTAGTTTGAAATCCGGTATCGGAGAGTTCCGCTACCTCACTTGTCTGCTTCAGAAAGCAGTAAAAAAAACTTGGTTAATTTTATTGTAATTCTTGGGGTGTATCGTGTCAACAGTTCTTGAATAAAAAAGGCCTCCATTGGAGGCCTTTCAAGAAATTTTATTATGCAGTTTTTCTCAAAGCGTGAGGCTGTGCAGCAAAGCTGACTTCAATGGAGTCTACATGCATTGTCAGAACAGTGGTACGGCTGGTTTCTGCATCGTAAATTGCGATCTGGTCTCCGATCTTAACCTTGTTGAGAAGCCAATCGGCCACATTCTCACGAGAAAGCAATTCACAGAGACGGGTTTCATATTCCATGGGTTTTCCGGTGATGTCAAATACCAGATCATCGGAAAAAATGATGCGAAATGGCTCGCCCAGCAGATCTATCATAAGGCTGTCACTGGAGTCATTGGAAAGATTGGAAATATAAGCTCGAATGATCGGGTTGGCCAAGAGAGTTCGCCGGCCGACGGTTTGCAATGCACGGACGCTGTTGGCCTTCACACCAATTTCCTTTGCAATTTCCTCATTGCTCAAGCCTTGGCAGGAAAGCAATACTGCCCGGATACCTTTCTTTTCTGTCTGGATTGTGCGGCTTTTTTCAACCTTTCGTACCAGTTCCAGCAGCTCTTTTGCATGAACCGCCGAGAAAGCATCTTTATCTCCAAGAGAGAAAATCTCCAGAATTTTGGAATGGAACAGATCGTTTTCGTTGTCCAGGGACAATTTTGCCCTATCTTGATTTCTCATTGCCCCATGGATTTCAGTATACATCGCACGCTTAATGCAGGTAGAGGCAAAAGTCGAAAACTTGATTTGCTGCGACTCATCGTACAGTTTAGCTGCCTTCCAAAGTGCGATCATACCAACCTGGTATACATCATCATAATTTGCAGGAGAGACACCTTTCATTTTCTTAATGAAATACGGCACCAATGCTGTATGTTCATGAATGAGGGCATCAATTTTCTGCTTTTCCTTTTTCTTTTCATCCCATATATCATTGATCCAAACTGCGTTTTTCTCCTGGAATAATGAGATTTGTATACAGTTCATATCGTTTTTCTCTTTTGCCATCTCTTTCACCCCTTTGATACAGGATAGCGGTATTTGTCGTTGCTATATCTTGTATTTCAAATATAACATATTATGGCCCAAAAGTCAAAACGATAAAAAATTTTGCCAAAATAAAAAACCAGCCCTGTACTACAGAGCTGGTTAATTCTGAAATTTGTTCCGGAAGAGGGGCATTAGCCACCAGAAACTACTATAGCTATCCCAACAAACAAAGCCAGAAAAGCGAGATAGCATTTGTAAACCTTCAGGATTTGGCGTTGCACTTTCAAATGCTTTTCTGTGAAAATCATGAGCAATGGGAAAATAGCAAGGCTGAGTATGATGAATTTATAAAGCATCAATAGCCCTCCTCATTTGATCCAGGAAGAGAAAGCTGCCCATTACGGAATGCAGAATACAGTGAGTTTCCCTTTCCGTCTGTAAGATATGGCCAAAACACTTCATCAACCAGAGCGTTTCCAGCTTCGACAAAAGCCATCTGAGCCAGCACCCAATCTCGGATATTTCTCCAGGCAGTTCGTTTTGCCTGCTCCCGATCGACTTTGAGTTTCTGCTGCTTAAAAGCAGCCTCTACGCCATCAATATTTGCCGGCAGCTGGAAGCCCAGCATACGGCCTTCGACCATCAAGCCAAAGATGACACTCACAGGATCTCCCGCCTCGTCATAGTCGATCATGATCCTGCGGGCGCCTCCTTTGAGGAGCGCTTCCTGGATTTCTTCGATACTTTTTTTGACTGATATTTTTGATGTGTAATTTTTAATTGCCATTTCATCAGCTCCATTCAACTATCTTCACTGAAAATTTTCTCCGAAACGATTGAATGGTCGATTCGAAGCTGCTCTAACAACTGTGATGTGAGTGGTTGTCCGTCAGGCGCCTTATGAAAATAGAAATCGTATTGAGCACCCGGGATAAATTTTCGACTTTTTTCATAAGTGAAAAAAATCTGCTGCCCAGACTTAGTGTTGAAAGAAACCATTTTCCCGCCGCGAAAAGCAGCATGAGATGATGGAGAAAAATAGGCTGCGGCGCCTTCTATCGGACCCAGCGGCCGTACATCAGTGCAGGTTAGCCGCAATACAAAATATTCTCTCTTCTTAGCAATTCGCTTGAGCCAAATGCTGTATGTCCAGCAGAATATCGCTACCGCCACTCCGCCCAGGAGCGGCATAGGATCTTTCATTGTAGATGCCAGCCCGCCAAGACCAATCATTGCGATAGTACCCAATGCCCGCCAACCAAGTATCCGATCCTGGAAAAAGCGGGGGATCTGATTAGACTGTACCTGCTCTACTTCCGTATCAGAAATTTGATTGAGCTTATCGTTGTTTTTCATATAAAATATCACCCTCTTTCTTTTATATTGTAAAGAGAAGTTTGAAAAACGCAAAAAAAAGGAAGCTCTATTGAAAGAGCTTCCTTTTTGATTCAACTGATCGGTTTTTCTTCCGCAGCTTCGCGAAGGCGCCGCTGAAGCTGAGTATTGCGCTTGGTTGTGTCTTCTTTGCGGATGGCCATTCGCATTGCTGCGCTCTGGCCAAACAGACAAACAATCTCTTTCCCTCGGGTCACGCCAGTATAGAGCAGATTGCGCTGCAGCATATATACCTGAGACCAAAGAACGGGAATAAATACCGCTTTGAACTCAGATCCCTGGCTCCGATGGATTGTGATGGCATAACCAAGCTGAATATTATCCAGCTCTTCGGGATAGTAGGGAATAACGTGTCCCTCATCAAAGTCGAACTCTATTCCGATAATCTGGGAATTGGTGTTTTCGGGATCAGGCTGGATCCATTTGATAGTTCCCATATCACCGTTGTTGGCCTTTTCGGTGTTTCTGGATTGGATGATCCGATCGCCCACATAAAAGGACCGGCTGCCAATAGTCACTTTGGGGATTCCTGTTTGGGAGCCGAACCGGTATTGCTGAATGCGGCGATTGATCTCCCCAGCCGAAGCTACAACGGTTTCTCTCCGTGGGCAAAGAATTTCCACTTCCTTGATGCCATACTTCCGTACAGCCCGCAGATAGTAGCTGATGATCTTTTCCTGGGCCATCAGGTCACCATCCGGATTGACTTCAACATTGAAAGGCAAAGCCTTGCTTTTGGGCTGCTTGGTAAAAGGAGTAGCAAAAAACGGAAATTCTGAATGGCTCGTTTCCAGCTTGGTGTTGCCAGTACGGATTGCTTGGGCATTTTTGACGATGAGGCTTGTTTTGCCCTGGCGATAGATCACATCAAGCCGTACAACTGGAATGACTTCTGACTCAATCATATCTTTGAGTACCGCGCCAGCACCGACGGACGGGAGCTGATCTACGTCCCCGATGCACACAAACTGAGCATCCAGCGGGATGCTGGAGACCAGCTCATACATGATGCTCATATCAGTCATGGAGCTTTCATCCATAACGACCAGGCCAATGTCTTCTGTCAGCAGATCTTCTCCATGGTCAAACACTTCCTCGTCTTCCCGAGGCACCAGGCCAAGGGCTTTGTGAATCGTATAGGCCGTTTCCCCGGAGGAATCTGTCATCCGCCTTGCCGCCTTGCCGGTTGGTGAGAGCAATAGTACCCCAGGAGCGTCCTCATCTGTGTCAGCATAATTAGCCTGTATGTTGTTTTTATACAGGTACAGAATGAATTTGAGAATTGTTGTCTTTCCGGTGCCAGGGCCGCCAGTAACAATGCAGACTTTTTGGGTCAGCGCTGTTTTGATGGCCTCAACCTGTTTCGGAGCCAAAACGATTCCAAACTTATTTTCTGCTTCTGCGATCTTTTGATCCAGAGTATCGCCTTTGAACTGCCGCTGAGCTTTCAGCGGCCTTCTGAGCAACTGGACCAGGCACTGAGCAACATGTACCTCATTTTGATAATCCCGGTAGCGATAAACGCACTGCCCACCATCAGGAAGATTGTCGATTACAATATCTTTGTTCAGCTCCATGATTTGCAGCTCCATCTCCACAGAGCTGCTCAGAACTGCCTCTCCAGGCGCAGCCCGGCTGTTCAGGAGGAAAATGGCCTTATCAATCAGTTCGGTTTCTTCCAAATACAGATGGCCGTTGCCATTTGCTTCATGAAGGACCGTTTGGATTGCGGATTGAATCCGGAGCGGAGAATCCAGCGGTGTCCCCAATGTAGCAGCGATTGCATCGGTAGTGGCAAATCCAAACCCGTGAATTGCAGTCAGTTTGAACGGTTCTGCCTGAATCACTGCTAAAGTATCCGTCGGAAACGCTTTCTGGATCTTCCGGATTTTGCTCAGGCTTACATTGTATTGCGCAAAGAAAAGCACTAAGTCCTGCAGCTCTCGTGTAGCTTTAACGCTCTCGATGATGCAGGCGACTGTACTTTTCCCAATCCCTTTTACATTCTGCAACTTATCAGTTTCTCGGGTCACAACCTGGATAGAATCCTTGCCGAATGTATCGTAGATTCGGGCCGCTGTTTTGGGGCCGATTCCTTTATAAAGGCCAGCAGAGAGATATTTGATGATCCCTTCTTTGGAAGCCGGCGGTTCTTCATAAAAGGACTGGACCTGGAAGGCATAGCCTGGGCGGTTTTTGTTCTTTACCCAACGCCCGCTGAGACTTGTAATCAGCGCTTCGTTCTCTGGCAGGAAATTGCCCTTAGCAACGAATGTCCCGTCCTGTTCAATCTGTTCAGGAGCGGTTTCATCCACTTCTACCAGGCTATACAATACAATTCGATACTGCTGATCATTACCCCAGAGCCGACGCTTAAATCGACCTTTGACAACTGAAGCCGGCTGCTGCATTGCAACTGCTTCCATATTCAAGCACCTCTCTTCTTTCGAGTTGTTCGCATTTTCTTCTCTTTGCTCTTAACGCTGAAACTGCGGCTGATATTGGTTTGAATGTACCCTTGAGCCACAAGGGTTTCATAAAGCAAAGGCTGTTCCTTTTTGAGTCTGGCCAGACTTTCTGCTGTAAGCGATTCCCGTTCAGAAACACTGAACCCGATTCGGAATTGCTGATATGTGCTTTCCAGAATAGCCGACTGGTATTTGTCTCCGAGCAAATTCACAAGAGGGAGTTCAATGGAATCTCTCTTTTCCTCCAGTTCGCGGATTTCGGACCGGCGCCTGCTGATTTCCTCGCGGATTGCCAATGAGTTCTGTATGATAGGAGCTGCATACAGAGGGAGCTGAAGCACCTGTCCATCGTTGGCTGCGGTTTTACCCAAGTACCGGATCAGCGCTTGCTTGAAACTCGATGCATACGGACCAAGTGCTTCAGATGGCGGGGTCCGTGTCATGACATTCTTCTCCCAAAAATCTTTGACAATCATGGGGATAGTTTCACGGTCCTCATCTGTCAGGTGGCAGATATGATAGACCAGATCGCTGTCCAGGTTATTTCCTCCACAGCTGTATCCGATGATACAATGATCCAGGCCTCGAACCAGCATTCCAAATTTGCTCTGGGCTACATGAGCCGGATCAGGAGCTTTGCGATAATCCATAAACTTTGTAAAGGAGGTCGTTTTCCCTTCAAACAGGATTTGTTCTCCTTTGTAAAACTGTGTGCCACAGATTACTCGGTCTTTGTTCATCACAAAAAGCCCGTCAATATCCGCTCTCATATAGGGATACCGTGTGCTTTCTACCATCCGCTTATCGCGGACGGGAATTGCACCAATCTCCAAGGCAATCGTTTCCAGGATCACCGGCTCCAAAGCATGGCCAATATCGTACCGGAACTTAGTCCCCAGCGTTACTTCCTCCGAGATGGCATCCGGATCAATCTTGTCCTCAAAAATGTCCACGGGTGTTTTGAAGGACGACAATCCAACGATCGCCGGATAATCCGAAGCACAAACTGCCTTTTTCCGCTCTTTCAGCCAGATCTCCCGGCTCACTGCTTCCGTATCTTGCAGAATTACGGTGAAATCTTCCTTTTGTCGTGTCATTGTAAACCTCCTTGTCGTTTTCCTCGTGAACAAAAAGAAGGACGCTGGCAGCGCCCTTCTTTGTCACTTGGAGAGTTGTTCATTTCGCAGTATTAAACTGCCTTCTGACCGATAAAGCGGTCATTGTAGCCATAATCTCCAGGCAGATCATACGCCTCGAAGTCAAATTTCAGCGCCCGGGAGAAGCGTTCCCGGTATTCTGCCAGGGACTGCTCACTCTGGCTCTCTCCCAGGATAAGAGAGAGAACTTCGCTCAGTGCTGAATACACCTCATAAGCGGTATGCGTCTGGACCGACCACATGATTTTCTTGTTTTCATACACCGATGCGCCATACTTCCCCGGGATTTTGAGGAACTTGAACATCGCCAGAAGGACATTTGCGGGATACTGCAAATCAATATCCAGCAGCTGCTTGATGAACAGGCTTGTGTCATCAAACCGCTTGTCAATCAGCTCCAGCATTTTGTGGAACTCCTCAATGCCGCTCTTCCCGTTGTGTTCCATCCGCAGCGGCAGGCAGTAACTCAAACCCATAGAGTCTCCTTTAAGCTGCATCATCGGAACGACACTGATCGCCTTTCGACCATTATCAGAAGTGCTTACTGTCACTGTCTGATCAAATACAAGGTCATTACCGTCCTCGTCAAACGGGATCTGAACCTTTGTCTCGCCAAGGCGCCAGGTGGCACTGACAAACGAATGGGAATACAATCCCTTTTCGAAATCAGCGCCCTGGAAGAATTGCGCGGCCTCGTCCATGATCTCTTCCGCTGGAGTCAGCTTATATTTCTGCCCCAGCAATGCCTCTCCCTTGCCGTTGTTTTCAATAAGCAGGGCTGTGCCGGAAGTAAACTGGGCATAATCGTTGAGGTGTTTCGCCAGCATTTCTTTAGGAATCACTGAGAGAACATCTCCAGAAATGCGCAGCCGATCCAGAAAAGACGGGATAGCGGTAGCACGCAGCATAATGGGGCGTCCTTCATATTCGACAAAAATGCGTGTGTCATTTTTTATCGAATCGCGAGCAGCCAGCTGAAGGGCTGTATTGTCCTTAAAGGCTTCCTCGACCTCTTCTCGCGCAGGCATTGGGTGGAATTTGAGATCCCGCACTTGTACTTTCTGAGACTTACGCCCCATTCCCAGTAACCCCAGGATCTCCAAAAATGTTCGCTGAGAGGTGCTTTCAATGGAAAATCCATCTTTGTAAGCATCACTCAGCCGCTTGGCCAGCGGATTGATATAGATGGTGTTGGTTAAAGTTGGTGTTGCTGCAGGAACAGCACGGATTGTTGTTTCAACCATGATGTTTCTCCTTTCAATGTCGTTTGGTGTTTTTTCTTTCTATATATAAAAAGGCTCCCTCGGGAGAGGGCGCCTTGAATCGGCAAATAAAAAAGCGGCATAGCCGCACCCAAAAGGGCGCAGTTATACCGCTTGTTTGAAATCCGGCTTCCGAAAATCGGAAGCCTCACATCGCTGTCGTGAAACAGCACAAAAACAACTTGGTTAATTTTATTGTAATTCTTGGGGTGTATCGTGTCAACAGCTATAATGGATTTTTACAAAAGTACCCTTGCCATCTATGCTGACAAACATAGTGCCATAAAAATCGTCTTCGCAATAACCCACTGATTGGTTGACAAAGTAGCCGAACGGATCTTTCATGCACCGTCCGTCACGAGAAAGCAGTTTGCCATCTGCATTGTAAAGAACACCATTTTCGACCTTACAATCAGTCAAGATATCACTGATTTCCCATGTGTCCAGTCCACAAAGTGGATTATCGCAAAGATCATAGCCATTTTCTAATTCCATTTCCTCCTCCAACTCCCGGTGGAGCTGAGCCGCTTTTTTCTCAAGCATAGCAAGGTGATACAGCTTTTTTTTGGCAGTTTTTACATTCATACTGGTTACCTCCTGTACCTATGGTCATTCTCCGATATTCCTGGCCAAAATACCAGATGCTGTTTTCAGCAAATTGGCTTCAGCTTCAGAAAGAATATCAGCCTCAGCAGACTGAGGTTCTTCAAAGACCAGGATGAATCCGGCAGTATCTCCATCAGCTATAATCGGGACCGATGCGCAAACAGGCCATTCGTGGTCACTGGCATCATCGAAAGAGAATGGATATTTTACAAGGTCACAGATAGACTCCATCGCCTTTTTACCACTTTCGGGGACCGGCTGGCCACGCAGCTGCTGGCTATCCGGACCTGCGGCAGCAATTACCCACATTTCAGTGCAGATCGCAACGGTGCGTCCCAGATAAGCACTCAACAGCTGCGCTGTGTTATCTGCTTCTTTCTCAAAGTAAGAAAGAGGCTGATACTTTGCGAAGATCACCTTTCCGTCGTCCACAAGGATCTCAAAAGGATCGCCTTCTTTGATGTGAAGGGTACGTCTGATTTCACGAGGAATCACGATGCGTCCGAGGTCATCTATTCTTCTGACAATGCCTGTCGATTTCATATTACATTTCTCCTTTAATAGATTTCAAAATCATTCCAGAAACTCTTTCGCTTTGCTGTGCTTGTTTCTCTTTGTGTAATAGTCAAAGAGAAATTCTTTTTGTCTCTTGGTCATCAGCTTTTTGTCTGATGAGGTGACGAAGGCTGTACCCATACTGGGATTATGCAGCAGTACCCAGCCCATATCAGTGAGCTTATCTCCGGCATTTCCCATATTGAGTTCATCTTTTTTGATGGCTCCAAGTTCCTTGAGCTTTTCCCAAGCCCAATTTTGGTGTTCCGCAAACTCCACCGGATAGAATTTTCCGTCCGGTGCAAGCCAACCGTAATCGTCTTTGGTATCAGATCTCATTCTGTCGATGAAGTCTTCCACCGGATCACTCTCTTCATCATCAGAACCAGAAAGTTCCTTGAAAACAGACATAAATGGATCCTCTCCGCTTCCTTCAGATGGATCTACATCGAAGATGTCGCTTTCTCCTCCGTAATATGTTCTCCATGTTCTATTGATTGCTCGCATCTTCCAGGGGGACAGGTCAAACTCTTCAGCTATACAAGCCAGTTTCTCGGACAGTTCACGCTTCTCTGCCTTCAAAGCCTCAATCTCCTGACCCATTTGCTCGATCCGGTCTATCAAATTGAACTTTTTATCCTGCGTTTCAAGCACTTCCACGCCGTAATCGTCATGGGGATATGTACCGACAAGCCTCGCTTCACCATTGAGAATTTTGATGGCCAGAAGGAAACGGTCGCCTTCTGACATTTGATCTGTCTCCAGGCAGGACATCAGAAGTTCAATAGCGTAACGGATACGCGGCGGGTTTTCATAGAAAACTTTTTCCCGGGCGAGCCGTGTAATGGATTCTCCCCGAATGGAAAGATGAAGGAAGCGTTTCTCCTGCATATACTCATTCATCGTCTTCTTCACCCTCCTTACCTTCGAAAACATTCTCTCCGTATTTCTGGTCGTACTCTTCCGGTGTGATAATGCGGCAATCGGCCGGCGCGAAGAATGCATCCAAATAAAGCAGCTGCAAAAGACTTTCAACACTCATCCTTTTTATCAGCTGCTCATATATTTCCTGGAAACGATCTTCAGAGACTTGCCCCAAACTGGCGCATACACCACCATAGCAGGGATCTCCATTTTCATCGATCCCGAGGCCCATAATTTCCATACAAATTCTGATCTCTTTCATTTTCTCTCCTATCTTAATAAATAATTTACAAACGAAAAGGGGTTCGGTTGTGGATTATACGGGCAGGGCAATAGTCAGTCTGTCCCAGCTCAAGGCCATAGCTCCACTTTACGCTCAACTGACACGGTTTCCGTCAGCCTTTCGGCTCCCCCTTTAGGTTTGTATTTATGTTTAGGTTCCAGTCATACAATCAAGATGCATTATGTAGAGCTTAATGATTCGCAAGTAAAAAGGGTTCGGTTGTGGATTATACGGGCAGGGCAATAGTCAGTCTATCCCAGCTCAAGGCCATAGCTCCACTTTACGCTTAACTGACACGGTTTCCGTCAGCCTTTCGGCTCCCCTTTAAGTTTGCGATTTTTATTAGCCTACAATCATACAATCGTGATCAATCACTGTATCCTTCACATCAAATTTATGTGTTTGTTTCATTCCTGGGCGCTTTCAATGCTGGAGATGGCCTCATCCAGAGCATCCACAGCGCTGCTCATGTTGTCCACGGCGGCGTCTGCCGCCTCATACCTCTCAGAGCCCTGGAGGTTTTCCGGCATGTTATCCCGGTATTCTTCCTCCTCCGCCTGGAGGTTTTCCAACAGCTCTTTGGCCTCCTCAATTTTGGAGATGACCTCATCAAGAGCTTTGCGGCGCACTTTGTTCATGTTTACTTCTCCTTTCTTTTTCAAACAAAAAGGCACTAAGACACAGCCTGAGCGTTCTTGTACTCTTCTCCATCACATTCTGCTTCTTTCGTATTATTCATGATTGCAGACTGAACTTCCCGACTATGCATTGGCATAAACCAATAATTGTCATAGTTCTCTTCGCTCTCGCAAATGGGACTGGTCAGGGAATTGCCGATTTTAATAAATCCAGCGCAGCCGATCACTGAAAGCTGGATATACGCCATCAGCCCAACAACATAGTCGATATCCTGACCGCAGATCATCACATGATCTCTCCAGTCAAGATCCGGACGATGTTCTGCTACACTTCGCGCAATCGTGTTTGCGCCAGCGATCAGAGTTGCCCCTGCACCACAAGCAGGGTCATTGATGCTGATTCCGCCCTCACGTTCGATCTTCCTTACAGCATCCTGCAGTGTCATTTCTGCCATCAGCCTGCAGATGTTATAGGGTGTAAAGAACTGACCGGTCCAGTGGTTGTTCAGCTCCAATTCCATGTATGCCTCACCGAGATAATCCTGATCCGGGTTAACACCGAGCGCTGTTATCACATCTGTAATGAGATCTGTGATAATGGACATCTCCTCATCTGTATACCTTCTCCGGATTGTCTCATAGGTGTTTTCACGCTCTTCCCAATGCTCCTGATCCACAGAATTTGAAATGGCAATGGCAAACATCGTGATGAAATCGCTCCAAATCTCCCAGGTCGCATACCGGCCAGAAAGTGCAGAAATTTTCTTTGCAAAGGGAGACCGCAGATGGTTTTTCATTCTGCATTCCCCCTTTCTCTCCGGGCCGCTGTCCGATCGAAGGGAACCTGTTTGAATCCGATGCTGTCACAGAAATAGAAGATGCTCGTTGAGCCGTTTCTAAATTCCACGACATCTGAAACAGACATAGAACGACCACGGTAGCCAGGAGTATACTCGGTATTGAAAATCCGGAAGACCTCTTCGGGATCCGTAACCTCCAATTCTCCTTCAAATACCACCTCGTAGATCTCGGCAGGGATCTGGTTTCCCACGATTTTCTGGAAAAACTCCAGATTGAAGAACATCAGCCTTTTGGTGTCCAAATCGTTAGCAATTTGATACAGTGTTACATTCATTGAAACACACACTGTCCCCTGGCCTGCTGGCAGGGGACAGCATTTCCTCCTTTCGTGTTCTCTTTTTCTCGTAATTATCACATCGGAATGATGGGATCCGTGTACAGGTCCAGCAGCGTCAAGCAGTGGTCGATCGTTAAATCATCTTCCACATAGTACACAGCTGTAATACGATTCAGCTGTTCATAGACCAGCTGTTCTTCCGGTTTACTCTGCCCGAAAACAGTATCCACAAAATACGTCTCGTAAACATCAACCAGATCGGGATTTTCTGCTCTGTGTACAACGCGGATCCCGGCCAGGTTACCGGCTTCGCAGGCGCCCATAATTTCAGCTTCTGAAATGTTTTCTCGAACAGCCTTTTTCAAGTCCTCCAAGTATTCCATATCTCCGCTCTCCCTTTAGTCATGCATTACAGGCCCTGGGATAGAGATGCAGTAATTCTTGAATGCTTCCTCATAGATTCTGTAATTTTCCTCGCCAATTTCTTTCAGAAATTCTTCTGTAAAAATCCAAAGAGGATAGCTACAGAATCCGCTCTTTTTCGTAAAACCGGTTTCCTGGGCGATGCCTTCCTTCAGGAGCTGAGGAGCGAATGGGCAATTGTTTGTATCAATGTACGCACTGTTTTTCAGGCTGATAAACTCGCCAAAAGAAACGGTGAGCACGGCATACTGCTCATTGCTCTGGTCATCATCCAGAACGATTGCAATCCCGGGCATTTCCTCTCCCATGAAGTCACAAACGCTGTAAAGCTCCAATCTTGGGCGGAGGACAACTTCTCTTCCGAAATAGTCTTTAATTGTAAATGTCATTTAGGACCATCCTCTCTTTATTTGTTGTGGTGAAGCCTTTCTGTTTCCAAAAGCTGAATGCGGTAACGTGCATTACAATTTGGATCCTCCGGGAAACGATTTTTTCCATCCGGAATTACGACCCGCAGCACAGTGCGCCCAGTTTCTTCAAACTCGTCAAGACGTACATCACAGTCATCGTAGATTCCGGATACCAGGTCGCCGGCATGGAATCTTTCGCCGTTCTGGACTCTCAAACCAAATGTGTTCAGGATCCGGCCAATTTCCTGTGTTGGCAAATCAAGAACCAGCTGAAAGTCTGGGTGTCCATAGCATTCCATCCCATGTGTGTGCGCATTGCACGCATGAGGGAGGAAGCAGGTCTCAACTTTGCCGCATTCTGCGCAGACAGCTCCATTGGTACAAAGATGGATGATCCAGTCAATGTCCTTTTTCATGTTTTTTCTCCTTTCAATGTCGTTTGATGTTTTTTCTTTCTATATATAAAAAGGCCCCCTCGAAAGAGGGCGCCTTGAATTGGCAAATAAAAAAGCGGCATAGCTGCGCCCGAAAGGGTGCAGTTATACCGCTTGTTTGAAATCCGGCTTCTGAAAATCGGAAGCCTCACATTACTGTCATCCAGACAGCGAAAAAACGACTTGGTTAATTTAAGTTTACCCGATGTGATGTATCGGGTCAATACTTAAATTAGTTTTCGGTATAAAAAAGCGTTCCTGCAGATCGAAGTAATCCAGCGCAGCGGAAAATTCCTGAGCCGGAAAAGTTTTTGTTTGTTGGGTGTGATTTTTCTTATTCCAAACGGTGACTGTAACCTCCATGTATTTAAGATCAAAGTCGATATTCAAATTCATGGAGATGTTAAAATCTTTGGTGTCGTTGACTTTCAAAATCATGATGTTTTCTCCTTGTTTTCAGATTGCGTTAAAAAACCTGTTCCAGTTTCTCAGTGTGGATTTTCTTTTCAAGCTCCTGATACATCCGGTATTCTTCACTGTCAGGATCTGCTGCTGCCATATTGTCATAGTCAAGCAGCTCCACGGAAATATCCGAAGATGTTGAGTATACTGCGGTGAGCACTCCTCCATCTACCACACAGATAACAGTAGCGCCCTTATGATCATTTTTCTTTTCCATTTCGAGATTCCTTTCTTTTAATAGCTGCTATCACAGCATCTTCAATAGTGTCAAAATATGGCCCGGACGAAAATTTGACCATACCTGAGCTTCCCGCCTTTGCTTCGGCCAAAAATTTTCCGGCATGAGTGGTGGTCCTTTTAACAACCAACATTTCTCTCTTAAATTCAGGCAGAAAAGTGACTTCGCCATCCGGGAATTGATCCTTATGTCGAATATCAACTATGATCGTGCGTTCCATTGGGATGGCTCGGATGGTGATATCGTGCAAAATCATAAGTTCTTGGAGTTCTTTTATATCCATAAAGTTTTCTCCTTTCTCAGATTTCACGGATCAGCAGGCCGTTGCCATCCATGAAAATTGCATGACTGGCATCTTCGCTGAATTTCTCGTAAAGATAGATCTGTGGGCAATTTGCCACTTTTCCCTCAACAGGAAGAAGGTCTGCACCCGCCTCGGGGAAATCAATTTCCGCAATTGGCAGGAATTTGTACGGAAGATTCAGCGAAAGATTCGGTTGTACCTTCAGCTGTTCTTGCTGATCTGGGGTGGAAATCAGGTCTATCGTTACAGGATGGTATTCATAGCCGCGAAGGCTGATGAGAACATCCCCCAGATCGCTTTTATATGTCAAGCCAATACCGTATTCCTGATCCTGATAGGTGTCTTCACGACCTTCTTCAGTCTGAGAAAAAGCCTCGATTGCTTTTTCCACATACTCTTTCGAATAGGTTTTTTCATTCAGTACAAGCATGATGGATTCTCCTTTGAAATTCAGTTGTTGTCAGTGGGAAACTGAAGAAGGCAGTCTTCCTGCGTGTTTCCCATATCAATTCCTTCAGCACTGAACAGAGCGTATATTTTCTTCATCTGTGCAGTTGTAGCCTTAAAGTGCAGAATGCGGTCAACCGGTTTTTCACCCATCAGGAAACGGGTTAAGGAAGGTTCCAGCATGGTGCTGGAGTCCTGCTCGCACTGTCCATCGTGGAAGAGAAAGACGTATTGGAATTGACCGTAATCCTCATCCTCTATCATGATATCGAAAAGAGCATGGGGATACGCTGCAGAGAGGCTTGTAAAGGCATCACAGAGCTGGTCAAGGTCAAGGGCGCTGATGACACCGCCATAAGCATCGCAGTTGTACGATGCCCAATAACAATTATCATGGTCCTCTACCTGGGCGTCTCTTGTACCATAAGAATTGCGCTCCATCATATCGTCAATAGTCATGGTGATGGCTTCTGCCTGCGCATAGGTAAAATGCTCTGCAGGAAATACAACCTGCAAAAAGAGTGCAATGTCATGATCCTTCATATTGTCAGGAATGAACATAGTTTTTTCTCCTTTCCAATTTCACATTGTTTTTATGCAGCTGCCTTTTGATAGCTCCATACACCACGCTGACTGCTGCTGAAGCAGGCACCGTACTGCAATGTTTGCCGCACTTTATCTTTCCAAGTAGGATAGTTTTGGATCTTCTTATGGCCTTCCAGGGCTTTGTAGATTTCCGAAAGTGGAGCAGTACCGCCCAGATTCTCCAGAATGGCAGCGACAACATCACGCCAGGTTGCATTTTGGCTGTCCCGAATGTCAAATAACCGCTTTTGGGGAAGGCTGATATGGAAAAACACACCTTCTTCTTTTCGCAGGATCATCAAATATTCGTGAACGATTCGAATGAAAGATCCTGTATAAACCCTGCTGTCGGAAACACAGTTGTGCTGCGCCTTGATGACGATCTGTTCCAATGTCCCGGGCTTTACAATATCACAGAGCATGGAGTACAGTTTCCCTTTACGCTTCATATCTCCCATCAAAATGAACATTCTTCCGCCCTTTTCCAGAGCGGTGTACTGCTTGAGACAGCAATAGTTCATCCTTTTTACAAAATCGTCCCAGTCCTTGCAGCGAGAAAGATCGCTTGCTTTGGGGTCGAATCCATAATGCTGGAGGATTGCCTGGTCATCATACTGTTCTCCTGAATACACAATCATATTGTGGTATGGAGGGTGCCAGAAGATGTTTTGCGGCCGTTCCGGGATATCCATTGCCATCATGTCATAACCGGTGTTGAGATCACAATACATACCGGCCAATCCGAGTCGCTCACAGACATCGCGTGTCGTTCCGCCGCCAACCATGAAGTCGGAGAGGGAAGTCATGTGAAACTGCTGAATCAGATCTTCAATCAAGCGAGGGGAACAATTCCCACGGTAGTTGTTTTTTCCACCGGTTCCCCGGTCCGGATAAGAAACAATGCTATTCATAAATGCCTCCTTAAAAGAAAAGGCTCCAAGAAACTGGAGCCTTTCTATCGTTTCGTGTTTTTTCTCAGATGTTTTTCTGAACCTGCTTGCCTCTCATATCTGCGCCGCAGTGGGGGCAAAAGTCAGACAATATCTCGACTGTTTCGCCGCTTTCCTCATAATTGAAAGCCTGTCCTTTACATACAGAACAGTAATGAAATCCGGTATCAGCTCCGCCATATTCCTTCCATTCGCCATACACTACAGGGCGTACATTGGAGGAGGGAAGTTCCTTTACCGCCTCATACACTTCATCAATATTGACATAGTGTTTCCCGTCAACGATTATAGAAGCAAGCCAGGGAAAATCTATGGCTTTTCTGTTGATATACTCGTCCATCTGGTAATACTTCCGGATGTCTCTTTTCAGTTCGTTACAGAGATACTCAGTGGCTTCCCGATACAGCTCGTCTACAATCCGCTCAAAGATCGGATCGCCATCTACTTCGTGATCATAGATGGCTTCGGGATTCTCAGCTGTCTGGCATTCCTCCAAGGTCATGCCGTAATCCTCGGAGGTCAGCGTACAGACAATACTCTTATCTGCCTTTCTGACATCATCAACAATCTCGCCGGCATCGGTAATGTGCAGGTAGTAGTCGATGTGGTCACGCTCAAATTCGGCTGCTGAATGGGTGGTGATCCAAGTTTTGATTGCGCTCTTGCTAATCATGATTTTTCCTTTCTGCCCCGATCCCCGGGGTGGTTGCGGTTGGTTTTATCGAGTGGGGGATTTATGCGTAAGCGTTCCAAAAATCCAATGAGTAAACCGCATAAATCTTTGTATAATCACTATTGTCTGTAATGATTGCTTCCCCATGATCAGTAATATGGAGAGAATAGACCTCTACTTCTCCATTAGCATTACGCATCCAAATTCCAGACTTTCTTGTATCATCGTCTAAAGCCCTTGCAATAGCTAAATCTTTCAATTTTTACTTCCTCCTTGTTCTGCGCTTCCAATAGATATCAAGGCTTAAAATTCTCTATTTTGATCTTTTGGCAGATCTTCCAAAAGTTCCTTATAGAAATCAATGGAGCGCATGTGGTAAGCAAGCTGCTCTTTTGCTTTCTCTGCAAGCCATATCTCAGTTTTTGCTTTGGCTTCATCAATGCTGTTTGCATCAATAGGCTCATGAGAGTAATAGGTGCTTCCAATTCCGCCAGAGATCGTAAAGCCTTCCCCGTATCCCCATACTTCACCCCAGTACAGTGTCAAGATGGGGTTGTCAGGATTAGAGCACAGGCATAATTTTGCCAAACGATCTTCAGGCTCTTTCATAACCCATGTCAGTTTCATGTTTTTCTCCTTTCGATTTTTAAGTGTTTTTATATTTCGAAAAGCAGCCCGGACAGGCCGCTTTTCCGGCAAAATGAAAAAAGGCACAACTGCGCCTTTTGGGCGCAATCGTGCCTTTAGTTTGAAATCCGGCTCCCGGGAATCCAGGGCCTCACATTACTGCCATGGAGGCAGTGAAAAACAACTTGGTTACTTTCAGTTTACCGGCTGCCGTGTATCGAGTCAAGACTAAATTTTAGAAGATATGTGCCAATTCTATTTTGTTCATTACACGCCTATATAGGCATTTTATCAGTAGTACAAGAAAAAAGCCCCGAGAAACGGGGCCTTTTCTTTTACTTAGGTATTTTCCTGTGTCTTCTCTCCTCTCATGTCTGCGCCGTAGTTGGGACAGAAGTTTGTCTGATAATCTTCTTGTTCGCACACGAAGCATTGGTAGTTTTTATCACTCAAAGTGTGAATCACGGCCCTTTTATGCCTCTTTATTCATCACTCATACAATAAAACTTCTGAAAACTTCCGTCATACATAGTCCTAATACAGAAGATCGCATAACCTTTGAGTTCGGCGTATCTGACACCATTATTGTTGACAATCTCCACAGAAAGTACCCCATAAGGGAACACAACTTCTTTCAGTTCATCAATCGGGACTCTTTTAATCCCTCGCTTGTTTGCTTCCTTTTCAAACAGACCAATAATTTTTGCTGGCTCGTTTTCGTAACATCCGTTTTCCAGGTAGAGCCGTGACACTGGTTCACCGTGCATCTCTATCCGCTCGTCCCAGCTACTTACCGGTCTATTCCCAGTGGGGCCAAATTTCCAAATCTCGTAATTTAGCGCACCAATCAGTTCGGTATCGGTAAGTTCCCACAGGTTCACGTTAATTGTACTCATTTTTTACCCTCCACTTCTTAATTATCCCTACACAGCTTTCCAGCAAGCACTTATCAGTGAAAAGCAATGCGCAGGTTTTACAACTTCTGGCTTCATAAAAGATCTGCAATCGCAAACCTACATCGGAGGAGCGAGACGAATCGCATTTCCACCGCAGTTACACGGGAGAAGAATCCCGGATTCTGTGAGCTGTTTCTGCGCCTGCTGGTCACCCAGCAGCGCACGGCGTTCAAGTTCGGTCATATTATACCTTCTCTCCCATCAATACCATTCTTCTTGCCTAACGATCCAAACAGGGAACCAGCCGGGAGCAGGTTTCCCATTTCGATCAACCGGCCTTGAAGATCGTTTCTCAACATAGTAACTCCCGTATGGGCCTTCTACATCATCCCAATCAGACCGGACCATGTACTTGCACCAACCTTCCTGAACATTCATTTCTGCCATACAGTCCGGGTGGATACCATCCGATTTCACGATGAAATTCGGAACATCTTCTTTGGTTGGGCATAAGTCCTTTGCAATAATATAGGCATTTCCGTTTCCGTCAAAGTCCCATACTTCCCATTCAAAATTGCGTGTTCTTGCCATTAGAAATTCCCCTTTCCTACATACCCCAAAAAAGCAGTGCATCTCTGTGTGTTCTTGTCAAGGATAAAAACGTTCATTCCAGACCCCTCCTGCGCTTATAGGAGTCCACAATATTGAGCAGCAGCCCGGCCCGCACCATCAGGCCCATTCCGCCGGGGACGGGGGTCTGCTGCATAGTGCTTGATTTTCTCTCCATAAAATCCCCGTGGAGCTTTCCATCCGGTGCCTTTGTAATCCCGTAGTCAATGATAACGCTATACCGGTTGCGGACAGTTGGGAAAATCGCTTCTTTCAGCCCGGCGGCGCCAATCAATATATCAGCGCACTTCATAGCATTTTGTCTGGCTGTGAAATATGTCTTACTATGGCACACAGTAACTGTTGCATCCCTGCCCAACAAATACTCCGCCACCGGTCGGCCTACATCACCCCTGCCGATCACCACGGCGGTTTTGCCGGCGGGGTCGTAGTCCCACTCATGCAGGAGCAGGTCAAGCCCACGGACGGAAGGAGGCATAAATCCGGAATCTCTCACCACTCCGTCTATGTCCTGCCCAGGGATCATCATGTCTGCCGCCTGGGCAGCTGCCTCCTTGGGTGTCGCATCTCTCACCAGGATCGGACGCTGTACGATGATCCCGTCATAGTCCGATTTCACTTTGTTGTTGATCAGGAAGCACAGCAGGTTATGAAGAGTGTCGAACCGTTTGACCTCGGCCTCGATGCCAAGCTCGTCAAAGTCCCGGAGCTTATTGCGGACATACCTGGCGCTGGGTTCGTCCTCCCCGGTGGTGATAATGCAGACGGTCGGTGGATCCTCAATGGGGAAGCTGTCGATCTCGGCGCCCACCCGGGCCTTAATCTGTTCAAAAAGTAATTTACAGTCATAAAGCATAGTTTCTTCTCCTTTCAATTTGCAAGTGTTTTTATATTTCGAAAAGCCACCGATGAAGGCAGCCTTTCCGGCTAAAATAAAAAAGGCACAACTGCGCCTTTTGGGCGCAATCGTGCCTTTTAGTTTGAAATCCGGCTCCCAGTGACCTGGGGCCTTACATTACTACCTCATGGGCAGCAGAAAAAAACTTGGTTACTTTCAGTTTACCGGCTACCGTGTATCGAGTCAAGACTAAATTGCGTCTTCATTCTGCGTTTCCTGAAATATCAATGGGTTCAAGTTCAAGCACCCGATCATCAACAAAGAATCCGTACCACTGTTGGCAATCATACTGAATCCCAGCCAACTCTTGGTTAGCTTCTGCCGCTTGCTCTACAAGCCGCATACGTTCGAGGCCAGCCAAATTTTCATTTTGCAGGCTTGCCTCGATAGTTTCTTTTTTAGCTATGTACTCATAGACATAGCGACGACTTAGGTTTTTGTCAAACTCGATCCCACCGTACACACTTGCAATGAACACCAATATTGGCACTATACGTTTACCATAGGAAAACACTATTATGAATATTCCTGTTATAAGTTGTGATTTGCGGTAGTAATAGTTCTCTATGTCACGTTTCAATTTAGCATTCATAATTGAAAAAATAGTAGCTGCACTTACTGTACCGAACAAAATCCCCAAAAATAATCCAACCACTTTGATTCTCCTTTGCATTTTCTTTATGCATTTTGTGATTTGCAGGCCCTCTTAAAGCCGTGGAGCATCTTTGGCTCGTTAATGACTTGTTCCAGTGTTAATCCAAGGGCGCTTAATGCATCCGTAGGATCTCCTGTATAACCATATTCGTGGTTTTCAAGTTCCGCACTGAACATTTCAAAAACAAAGCCATCTCCTGTCGTATCTGCTTCGATGGCCGCCTGCAATTCGCTGTGGTGTTTTTTTAGCAAATCCAGAAACTTGGGCGCATCAGACTTTCTGATGATATCCCCTGCGCCAAAGATGGAACATACCTCTTCGGTATCCGAGGCTTCAAGCCCCAGCTTCTGCATTGCCTTTTCAAACTGTTCTTGTCCGAAAGCGTAAACTATTGGAAACTGGGCTAACTCTTCCTGATGACGCTCCAGCATCTTTACATAATCGTTCATGTTTTTTCTCCTTTCAGATGTTTTTATATTTCGAAAAGCAACCCGGGTAGGCTGTTTTTCCGGTAAAAAAGAAAAAGGCACAATTGCACCCTAAAGGGGACAATCATGCCTATTGGTAGAAATCCGGCTTCCAGGAATCTGTGGCCTCACATCACTGCCTCATGGGACAGCATAAAACGACTTGGTTACTTATAGTTTACCAAACGTCGTATATTGGGTCAAGGACGAACGTTTCATCTTTCGTGTTTATCGTAAAAATGCACATAAAGATTATAGTCTCCAACCCGTGTGATCAGCCGGATCCAGATATACAGATTATCTGTTTCTGCGTACAGATTAAACTCTGTCGGGAGACTGGTGGGCTGCGCATACCGGCAGAATCGCTCCATAGTATCAAGTGTTTCAAAAGCCGGCAGCTGGAGCAGTGCATCTTGAAACTCGTCAATCTCCTGCACCTGTTCCGGGGTCGGCTTTTTGCCATTCCTGTTATGCCAAGTTGTCCACCACCGCGTTCCATCATAGTCGGAGCGGGAACAGACAATTTCATTGACATTGATAAACATTTGGATGTACTGCGCTTGGAATATTTCCTTAAAGGAGCAGGTATCCTTCAAATAGATCACACCTTTTTCCTCGTCAAGTGCAATCCGCTTTTTCTTTACGGCATCCCATTCCAGCATTGGAAGCAGTGCCTTCCTCCAGTCCCGCATAGCTTCATCCATTCCACAGGCCTCACAAACCTGGACATCAGCATACCGGCTGGTTGCATTAAGCGCGAGCTGATTGGAGAGAATATTACCACAGCGCAGACATCTTGGAGGATTGGCAGCAAATCCATTGGTGTAGAGCTGCTTGTCTTTTTTCCAAGCAGCTTCAATTTGATCTTTGGGATATAAAACGATTATCATATTTATCTTCCTTTCTTTGAACTTGCGAAGCTCAATTGAAATCAACATCATACAGGACTTCGTAGCAGTCTTCACATTCAATAGAGATGTTGGAAATTTCCTTCTCGCCATAGTATGTGCAGACAACATGATGCCCTGTATGCCGGCAGAGTTTCTCAGGAGGGCAATATAAACCCACAGCTCCGTGCGGATCTGAAGACAGAACAACATCGTGCTTGCTGGTTTCCACTATGTATTGGCCAGCAGTTTCAATCACATGAAGTGGTTGCCCGATGTACTGCTTCAGAAAATCAAAGGCGTTGGACTCCGACATGATCTTCTTTTGGGGGTAAGTGCCAAAATTCAGCTCATGAATGATGCTGGAAATTTTCTCGTCATTATCCCACTCAGCGCTCATCACAGTCGGGCTGTTCTCCATGTGAACAAAGACGTGGCCTTCTTTTATGGACAACTCCAGATCATTTCGTTTGGCGCATATAATCGCCAAATTCCCCAGTTCTTTCATGTATAATTCTCCTTTCAGTTTTATAAAAAAACGGATGCAGAGTTTGAAAAATCTCAGCATCCGTTTTTTTGCTTATTTTATGAGAAGCGGCCTGTCGTGGAAGGAATAGGCAGATCGGAAATTCTCCATAGCAGTAAAAAATTCATGGTCATTTACAGGGTGCATTTCATCGAAGAATGCTTTTGACGCATTTACCTTTTCGTTTATCTCACCAATGAAAAGCATTTGCATTTTTGGATTTACTTTGCGCATTTCCAGTAATGCTTGATAGCAGGCATCGTCTATATACGGCCAAGAACAGATGAGCAAATCGGTTTGCCGACCATATTTTCTGATAGCTGCTACACAATCGAGCTTTTCAATCTCGGTCCATGGATTTTGAAACCAGTTTGGTTGGAAATTTATCCAGCTCATATCGTCTGTAGAAATTACATCTACTCCGCATGATTTAAGTGCATAGGAGAAAGCTCCTGATCCGCACATTATTTCCAAGCATTTCCTCTGCCCAATCCAAGCCGCCAAGGGCCGGATCCAATTATAAGACAGGAAGCAGTATCCGCAAAGGCGAATTACTTTTTCACGCGCCAGGGTAGACCCCATCCTCAGAATTTTTTCGTTCTGGATAGGAACAAAGTCATTATCCGGATACATCTCCGGAATTTGGTGATTTTCCAGCTGTTTTAAGATGTCATCATATTGACTAACCAATTTTGAGATATCTAACATTTTTACTTCTCCTCTCGTTTGACAGTTTGTTTATACCACATTGTTTTGTAAAAAAAGAAAAGCGATATAGTTGCATCCCAAAAGATACAGCTATGTCGCTTCATGTTTGAAATCCGGCTCTTAGAAACTTCCAGAGCCTCACATTGCTGTTTCATAAACAGCTAAAAAACAACTTGGTTATTTTCAGTTTAACAAGTGCGATGTATCAAGTCAAGTGCTTTTATGAAAAATGCAACTGCCCCTTTTGTTTTACCTTCATGTTTTGATGTTTTTTTTTGCATTTTTCTTTTAACATCGTACAATCACTATGAAAAATATTTTTCGAGGTGATTTTGGAATGAAACGAATCCTTTTACTCCTATGTTGTTTTGCAATCGTTTGCACATTCTCAGCCTGTTCCCAGAATACCCAGGAGCCATCATCGGCTGCTGAAACATCAAATTCTGGTTCTTCGGAAGAAGTGGCGATTATTGACGATATCTCGTCAAATTTGGATTATGTCGCCATTACTGAGGATGTGGGGCCAATCGCCGCAGTTGTTCAGTGGACTGCTCCGGAAGAAATACCTGTAACCGAGCTTTTGGGCTGGTATTTGCGCTACTATTCTGCAACCAATGTTGCTGAAGAGGATCCGCTGGCAGCTTATCGGCAGGAAGGTACGGATGCGCTGCTGGTAACAGCTGCGGACTTCGAAAAAGCGGCAGGGGAGTTCTTCGGTCTTGGCGCCGAATACCTCCAGTCTGATACCACGGTTTACGATGCAGAGAAAAAAGGATATTTGGCCTCCGCTGACTTGCTGGAAGCAGACACCTCATGCGTTGTACGAAAAGTTGATATTGCAGGAGAAAATGTCCTGGTAGATTTTGATTTGATCTCCTCTTCTGAAGGAAGTAAATCGTATCAGCTGATTATCAATACTTCTGATGGTATCCAGTTCAAGTCTTGCTCAACTATTTCTGATGAAATCAACGAGAAGGCCCCTGACAGCCCCACAGAGGGCCAGATCAGTCAGGCTGTCCCGGAGGGCGGGAGTACAGGCAGCAGCACATCAGAGCCTTCAGGGGCCGCCTCTGGAAAGACAGAATAAAAGGAGGAGAGTAATATGTATCAGATTGATGGAATTGAGGTGGCTCAGATCCAACTTCCGAATCCTTTGGATGATGATCCGCATCCTCGACTGATATTCCAAGGCTGGGGAGTCCATGCTGGAGATACCTTCCTTGCATGGCTGCCAGATGGCTGGCATGAAATCAGACTGGAAATTCGGAATGATCGTGAAGGACCTGCTTGTTGGTTCATCGACGATCCAAAGCTGAAGGACATTTGTCCGGTGGGCTTGTGGTGCCGTGCAAAGTAAAAGAGGTAGATGATATGAACACAGGAACCATCACAACTCTTGGCTTTGTCTTCCTTATATTCCTTATTTTGAGCGCAGCCAATCGCACCATTTCACGAGTAATGGGTTTGGCTGGGATCTGTATTTTGGCTGTGATCTTTCTCCAGGCCAGATCCGGCGTGAACCTGGTTGACTTTTCGAATATTGGGGATTCTATCACAGATCTCGGCTTTAAGATCGCAGCATGGGCTGAAGATAAGCTCTGGCCCAGCATCAATGAATTGGCCAGATGGTTGGAGACGAATTTCCTTTAATGGAGGTATTCTGTGGAGAAAATAGATCTGTCACAATTTGATGAGACCGTCTGGCACATGGTTTCCTTGGAGGTTGTGAGCTGCGGATTCGAGCTTGGCCGGAAAGGAGACAAGCTGCGGATGCTGCTAAGCTACCCGGCCTACCAGGATGTGTTAGAATACGTCCGAAAGGGTAATGTCAAAATCACTGATCACACGATGGTGATAAGAAAAAGCCTGTATTTGGATTTTTAGGCAGTTAAATCAGGCGTAAGGGGCAACCGCGTACCGTGTCTGATAGCACCACAATAATTGCACCATAGATCGGACAAAAAGAAAAGGCTGGGACCAAACGGTCCCAGCCTTTTTAACAATTAGCTCCTTTCAGTCCCAGAAATGACAGTCCACAAAATTGCTTATATCGTTGTCGTAGATTTCCTTCGTTTTTTCAGGAGATTGGCCAGAGCATAAAGCATCGTATGCGCGTGTGGCGATATTGGCGATTTCGTAGTTTTCTGAAGCTGTCCGGGCCTTTACTTCAAGCGCCCAAGCAGCCAGCTTATTGGCCTCCAGCGCGTCGATATCAACGTCAGGCGCGGCCGGGAAAATACCGCTCTCAGACTCGAAGGCCCGTTCCATCGCAATATGCCAGGCCATCATAGCTTCCCGGGCTTCCTCCAGTTCCCTGACCCCAGGGATCCGATAAAACGCAGCTGCTCTTGCAGCAGCTTCTTCCGCTCTCGCAGCGGCTTTTTCCACCCAGTATGCCATGATTCTGGGCTTTGCTGCTGTGATGTCCTGGAGATGTGCCTGGGCTTCGTCCAGATGCTTTGTGATCCGGATTCGATCGCCCTCCTTGACCATGCCATAGTAATCAATCAGGGTTTCGATTTCTGAATTTGTCATTGCGTTTCTTCTCCTTGTTCAGCAATAAAACTGAATGTCATCCACACAGAAAAATTCTTTCCATTTCCTACAGATAAAGAAGAACTGTGCGGAAACAATTTCCATCAGTTCTTTCAGTTCCCGTTCGGGAATATTGCTTCCATTGTTTGCAACAATACACCCTCCGGCGCGTGTGAGCCAGAGTTTAGTTGCATTGGCAGAAGGTTTCCCTTTACAAATATGGACATGAATCGGCTCCGTTCCTTCATTAGACCAGAAATAGACTCTGTACCCAGAAACGATGAAGAGGTTAGGCAATATCAACACCTCCGGCTGCCGCATAGCGGTACAGTAGGTGAGCATTGCTGCGCAGAAAACTTTCAAATAACTTGATATCTTCTGTGCCGTATCCCTCAATGGAAATCCAGCGATAATCCGGAAGCTCACATCTGGCTGAATCGAATCCGTTTTCCGTTGGGCGTTCAAAATTGACGAGCACCTTATCTTTTCCATTTTCATGGATAATCTGAGAATGAACAATCTCGGTTTCATCATCCAATGTCATATATGGATACATCATAGCAAGGCCTCCATTTAGTTAGAATATCTAAGATTATATTATCCTAACTCCTTTTTGATATCAAGAGTTTTTTCTCTCTTACAAGGAATGGTCTGGCTGTCCCCCATTATAGAGTTGCCGAATTTCTTCAACATCGTCCATGGAGGGTCCAAAGGATCCGTCGATGTAATCCGTATCAGTGGGAAGCGGCATATCATCAGGATCTTCCCGCACATACCGCAGCGCCTCTTCCAGAGTAGCTGCCCGTACATTGACTGTTGAAAATACCTCCCAGCAAACGGGGATTTTCCATTCTTTTGTTTCTTCCAGCTTTACCTCTTCCTGCATGGTTTTTCCTCCTTCATATTTGTGTGATGAAAGTAAATCCAGAATCGTAATCCTCAAATTTTTTATCCAGCGCTTGCTGGACATCATTCGAGAGAATTCTGTTGATGGCTTTCTGAGAATCTACGTTCAGATCATCTACTTCATAATCGTAGATTTCCTCATCCCAGATATCTACTGGCTTGGTCTGCACAAATACAGCCGTACCAACGATTTTCTGGATCGGGAAATAGCTGTTGCTTGTACCCAGCAGGAAATTCCGAGGAAGTCGCTTCATAAGACCATCCTCATCAACCAGCATCCAGACAGTATGATCACGGTTCAGTGCAACCCTTTCCATTGTGATGCGCTCATCAAAAAAGATCTTCTTCAGATCGCAAAGATAGATTCCATTAACCTCAACGACCTCCGGAGCTTTTCCCGGCTCTTTTTTGATGACTTGGAATTTAACTGGACTCACTTCATAGTCCAAATCTATGGGTTCTCCGAGATGCTCAAATCCTTCCAGAAATTCGGCCGCAGCTTCCTCCTTGTCCAAGTTGGACTCAAAGATAAAGCTGGCCAAAAAATAAAATTGGCACTGCCATCCTTTTTCTCCAATCAAAAAGAGAATATCGTATGTCGGGTCCTCCATGGTCCCAATGTACTTCAGAGCCTTCTGGAATTCTTCCAAAGCACGCTTTTTATCAGCAGACTCCATTGGGAATTCGAAGCTGCCATTCAGTTTAATTCGATAGTTCATACTGTATTTCCTCGCATTTCATTCATATTTATCTATTTTGAATCCGAAATAATCCTTCACACGCCCTTGAAGGCTGTCAGGAATATCCGGCTTCAGGACATCGGCCCAGCAAAGGACTTTCCAAAATGGATTGGCATTTCCGGTGGCCATCCATGTTCCATCCTGCCAGTAGTCTCCTGTTATTTGAACATCTCCAGACTGAAAGCCTTCAATGCAATCTGTCTGAGCTTCCAGCGCCACATAATACTCTCCGTCGTGGGGCGGCGGGATATGTCCCTGGATCCATGTGACTTTTGCCATTATTGCTTCACTCTCCTTTATTTCGTTTTACAGAACCAGCAAAGGTCGAGAAAAACTCCAATTGCTTTCTCCCTGTATGCTGCTTTTAACTGATTAGTCACTCTGTCCAGCGCGATAATACGTTCATCCCAATCATCGCACTCCGTTGTTCCTCCTGTCGCATCGAACATTTCGTCGCAGGAATTTCGAATCTCATCGAGCCGGTTAAGACATTCACCGTCATCGGCCAAACAAAGCAGCTGTTCAATCACATCATATGGCAGTTCAAGATCCTGCCAAGCGCTTTTTGCTTTTGGTGAGATCTGAACAGAGGCATACCGAGCATCACGGTGATCAGTTGGAAATTCAACGCTGAGGGTGGTTACCACAGTAGCTTCCGGGAATTTCCCGTTCAGAACCTCTTTGGGAACACGAAAATACAGCGTCGTTGTTTGATTGTCCTGGTCAACATGCTTTTCCTCGTATGCTATTTTCACATTATCCGCCTGACCAGATTCATCTCTCGTCACTGCCTCAAGGCAGCTCAGGAGCTTACGCACCTCTTCCATCTTTGCCTGGTTGCTTTCCAGCTCGTCTTCCAGGCGCAGATAGTCGGCATCTGCTTCCAGTTCATCCAGATAATTTGCGAGAGCGTCATAACAACGCTCATAAAAATTTTCCTCGCAGAGTTTCTGATAGTTGTTTCCCATGATTTTCTCCTTTCATATCGCACCGAATAAGGGCCTGCTGTAATAGCAGACCCATACTTCGGTACATAAGTCTTAAATAATTTTGAACGGCGCCCACCGGCCGCAGTATGGACAGTGGACAGTTCCGTTATAGCTGCTGTCAATTTGCTCCTGAGTCACCTCACCGGGAAGATTGCAGCACTCGCACACCACGGTCACGAGATGGGCGGATACAAGTGCTTCCGGCCGATATCTACGGTTAAACGGCACAAAATCAACCCATCCGGGATTATCAAAGATCCTCATGCTGTGCTTGCACAGTGCTTCTCCACGCAGATCTTGTTTGGAGCTGTTTGCATAATTGTGCTCCATTTCCCATTCCAGGAGCTGCTCATACAAGCCTTCCTCGTGATCACGCTGAATGAGCGCCTCCGCCAGTTTGTACCATGCGGATTCTTCAATTTCTCCGAGTTTTGTCTTTACTCCTCTCCAAGAATGATACTGTTTATTCCTACCGGAGCCGCTTCTGTCGCAGCGGAAAATGCCGAGCAGCCAGCGAATCTCATCCCAGGTGATGGAATCAAGAGTACGGTCTGGAGGGAGCGGAAGGTCATCGTCCTGCTTATGATAGGGAAGTGCCATAAAAACACACCCCCTTTTACAGTTCGATGGCAAGCATGGCTGCCGTTACGATCCCATGATCGCCGGCAGCAGCCTGCATCGCTTCCTGAGCCGTTCCTGAGTAAATTCCGAGATACCCGGGAAGGACCGCATCTTCCCAACCAGACTCATAGGTGTTTACCTCGTCATCATCGAGATTGTAAATCTGAAGGTCCCGAGTGTACTCACTCCGGACCAGAACAATATGTCTTTTGCTCATGTTCTTGTTTCCTTTCAATCAATATCGCAATAAACACAGGTTCTGCTCGATGGTGAGATTGGGGTCATAGCCTTCAATCTCACGGATGTCAAAGGAGTCCTCATCGTCTTCATATCCCATTGGGTCAGTGGTGAACCTGTATGTGAGATAGCCGGCGCCCAGCTGATCATTCCGGCTTAACCGGTAGATGCTGACACCATGATAGCTTTTAATGATCGGTTCGTTTTCTACAAATGGCATAATTCTGCTCCTTTCAAATCTTTTGGCTCTGCGCCACATCTTCCAGATAATTCAGCTCCGGAAAGACTTCGGTCATCCGCACCCGGACAATCCGATCCAGGAGAGCGCTGGGACATTTTTCATACCACCAGATTCCTTTTTCGGTATAGATTGACAAGGTGTTTGCCTGATAAGCATCCCAGATGCGACTATCGTGCAAAGCCGAAAATTCCTTTTCTCCAAAGTACATTACTCTTACACTCCTCTTTGGTTTTTCAGTTTGTCGTAGATCTCCTGTGCGGCAGACCGCCCAAAAGGGTCCTGGAGATTTCGATAAGATGGATGCGTGGGAAAGACCTGGATCAGCTTACGGTAGATCTCCTGGCCTTTTTCCGGGCTACAGGGACAGCCAATATAGGCATAGAGCGGATCCACCATACCACAGATAAAGTTTTCGCTGTTTGGCATGGACTGCTCACAGCGTATTCTTTCTGCAGCAAACAGGTTTGCCGCTTCCTCGTAAGAGAGGCCCGCATACTTCTCCAAATCTTTTGCCTTCAGAAATACTCCAGCATCCAGCACCTTGTTCCCATCAACGACGCACCAGCAATGATGAACGGGAAGATCCCCACCGCAGGTAATCCAGCCTACATAGCTTTCCGCAGCGATTCCGGCCGCGTTCAGCGCTTCCACAAGGCATCTCGTGTTGGAGTAACAATAGCCCAGCTGGAAGTTGATAGAGTCAAAGATAGCCTGGGTGGTTTTATCTGCCGGTTCTGTGTTTTCATAAGTAAATAACTGAGGGCTGTTATTGAGCGGGAAACGCTGAGAGGGAATCTTGATGCGATTCCCATCTCCCGTTTCCAGAATGAAATTCAGCCCCTTTCGATAAATACTTGATTGTCCCATGAGTTCCTCCTGTATCAGATGTGGCAGTCTACAATGGTGATGTACCACTCAGGGTCACATTCGGAAAGAATCCTTTCAAATGCCTCAGAGAAATTTCTAAAAGATTCTGCTGTTCCGTTATGTGTCGCCCACCAGCCCATATCGCCTTTTTGATACCATTCACCTTCCGGCGTTACGAGCGCCCAAGTGGAGAAACTGGACTGCTCTTTTGCATAGTTTTCTTTGCTTTCATAGAGCTGTTTGTAATACTCAGGAGTGTAGAAACTATCAAAGGCTTCCGGATTTTCTTCAGGCCTCAGCGGTGCCTTTTCAACATAGACCTCCCAGAAGCGGGCTGCTTTGTCGTAAAGTTCCTGATTCAACGAAAAATCAATATCTTTGATCTGTGCCTGGTCATACTGACCAGCAACTTCAGGATACTGATTTTCTTTATCCATCGTATATTCCCAGGACAACTCTCCAAGCGTGCCTTTGGAAGCCTTCAAAAGACCACGGAACCGGCCACCGACACGCCAATAATCCCATTTGGCATTGGGATTGGTCCAGTATCCATATCTTCCGGTTTCAGGGTCCCGTTCTACCTCTCCGCATTTTTCCATGTAATCATCGAAGGTCGGATACAGCTCTTTATACGCAACCAGTATTTCTCTGTAGCCATCCGGGATCAAATACACTGGGGTAAAATCATCGGAATTGGTATCCTTGAATTGTGGGTCATACTTATCGAAGAACCGACCATCTGGAGCCTGAACTTTCTCCGTATACCCATTTTCATAGGCATAGCGTTCATCCTCTTCAACATCCACAAATTCCAGGTATTCAGAAGGGCAATCCCCCATGTTGTTCTCCTGGTAAGGCGCCAACAGGGAATCTACCTCTTCAGGGGTGCGGCTGATAACAGCAACTGCGAAATGACTCATTGTTTTTTCTCCTTTCAATGTCGTTTGTCGTTGGGTGTTTTTTCTTTCTATATGTAAAAAGGCCCCCTCGGGAGAGGGCGCCTTGAATTGGCAAATAAAAAAGCGGTATAGCCGCACCCAAAAGGGCGCAGTTATACCGCTTGTTTGAAATCTGGCTCCGGAACCCGGGGCCTCACATTACTGTCTCATAGGACAGCACAGAAACAACTTGGTTACTTATAGTTTATCTGGTGTCGTGTATCGGGTCAAGCCCTAAATTTTTAATCCTGAGCAGAATTTCCTTTTTGGTTTTCCCGATGTTCAATCAGCTCTGTTCCTTGGATCAGCTTACAGTGGACAAAAAAGAGCTTGTTGGTTTCCACCGCATCGAACGGATAGCAGGTCATAAAATAAAGGTCACCCTGCGAATCATCTACGAGTGTTTTACAGATACTCCGCCCATCGCTCAAAATTGTATCCATAAAACCTTTTCCAAATTCCTCTTCATACCCCCGGCGCTGTCGGAAAGATTGAGGCACCACAATTTTTTCTGTACCAGCTTTTTCTACAATTTCCGTATCCGTCGCTTCAAAGATATATTGACCATATACCAGGTCGAGATAGATCTTTGCTCCCGGTTTGATTTTTCCAAGTTTTTTTCCTTGCTGATAATTATGATCCATAATCAAGGCACTGCCATGGAGATCACCTGGCAAGCATGTGAAACAACACATTGCTCCTGCATCCGCCTTGTCTACGATATCCTGTGCCGTACTCCAATAGAGATCCAATTCAAAGCCGATATCCGGAATAGAGACAACTCCAAGGAACGCCTCCTTCTCTGGATAGGCTGATGCGTATGTATTTTGGCAGGTCGTGATTTGAAATGTCGATGGGATTTCTTCTGCTTTTGCCGCAGCTGTCAAAGCGGGAGCGGTTATAGCTGGAGCCTGTCCTATAGTGTTTCCAGCTGAACCGACAGAAAAAAGGCAAGCATAAGCTGCAAACAGACAAGTAAAAATCTCTATCATCGAACCACCTTTTCTGTAAAATTTTCTCTGCACTGGAATGTAGTGGTCCAGTATGTATTACGCGGATTCCACGGTTTTAATCTTTTTCTTCCGGATCGGTCATCAACCGCTTCTCTCTATCTCCCTCGTGGAAATAGATGTACCGAATGACATCTATGGGCGAATAAAAGCGAATGCGTTGATTGTGCAGATCTCCTTTTCCCTTTTTGGAGTTGGAATGGAACAGTTGGATCGGCCGGTCATTATAGCGGAACTGCCATTCTCCCGAGATCGTTGTCACAAAGGCAACTCCACCTTTGAACTTGATATGCATTTTGTACCGGTCGCAAAGTTCTGTAAGGGCATCTTGGAATACCGCGTCCTTGGACTTGTAGACTGATTTATAGCGTGTCTTTGTATTTTCGTGCCTGCGGATGATCTTTTCTCCGAAAGGGCGATACCCGTAGTATTCATTGGGATCAACATAGTCCTGTACTTCTTTTCGGTTGGTCGGCACCCCGGGCTTGTCCGCTGGAACTGTCGGCTGCGCCTGCCTTTGCTGCGGCAAAGGATCATGCTGAGCAGTGTCTGACTGAGAGGCTATGCCTTTCTTCGCAAAGATTTTTTCAAGAAAGAGAACCGCTGTGTCTTCGGAATCAAAATTTTTTGTTGCCATCTTTTTTTCCTTTCTGTTTTATTCTGGGTGTAGCCGAAGCGCTGCAATGCGAGAAAATTTATTTGCCCAGTCTTTCTTCTTCCAAGGCCTTGAAATGCTCGGCGTATCTTTCAATGGCAGTCTTTATATCCGGCGCCGGCTTCTGCACATTATTCAGATCGAGATAGCTTGGCTGCAGCTGCGAGAGATCGTCGTTGAAAGCCACCATGTCAAACACTTGTTCTTTTTCGGGATTGGAGAAATAATTAGAAAAATAAAAAGTGTCCTCAATCGGAATATCTACCAGCCCAAATCCAGATATGTCATATCCGTCTTCGCAAATTCTCTTCAATGCGTAATACAGGAGATACAGGCGCTCATTCCCTTGTTCCGGCAATGACTCTATCAACCCCGAGTATAGATCTTCGGCACAGAGGCCGTTGCCCTGATCATATTCGTGGCAAGCATATTTGAGCCAAGCTATGTCATCAAAGGGCCAATACTGTGTGCCAATAATGTCCCCGAGTAGTTTTTGAAGATAATCGTCATCGGTATTTCGCAGAAGAATCCTTGCACACTGGATAATATTTGTTCGTTCACTTTCCAATACTTGATTGAACAGATCTGTATACTCGTTGGGCAATTTCTTGAGAACTGGCTCCCACTCTGTTCTGATAGCGGCCTTTTGTTCTGCAGCTTTTTGGGGGAAATTGCTCTTTGGATCGTTCATTCTGGCCAGTAGAGTGAAGATGGATTCCTCCAGACAGCGTTTGAAAAGCTCTTCCGGGGATTCAATCAGCTCACATGAGGTTATCTCAGCCATTCCTTTCTCATTGACGGGCAGCCAAAGATAACCGATCTTGTCAAAGAAAAACAGATCCCATCCCCATTCGAAACCCGTGAATGGAGAAAGATAAAAACTTGTCGCCTGTAATTCTGGATTACTTGGCTTGAAAAACATAGTAAGTCCTCCTTCGAAAATCGTCTAATCATTAGATGAAATGTTGACATACTCCCCGCGTTCGAATTTGTTGACAAGAGCGAAGGTTTCAGGGGAAATTTTGATATTAAACAATTTTTCTATCATCTCTTTTTCAGGCGGAAGGACTGCCATAAGCTGTAATTCCCACTCCTGTCCAAAGATTCCATCCCATACGCCATGAAAATTCTCAAGACTCGCCATTGTTACAGATATTTTGCTGTACTCAGAAATCTCTTTAATCTTTTGGGCAATGAAGCAAAGAGTATTTTGGGAACCCATGCTCATAATACCGGAGTCTAAGAAGATATGTGTATCTGGATTGTTCTTCACCCAAAGAGCGAGGTAATTTATAACTGTAAGCAGTGCTGCTATCCTGTACTTTATTGGGAAATTATCAATACTGAGTACAGTATGAAGGCTGGGAAAAGTAACATTGGTATCCCCATTAAAAAATTGACATCTTGAATCCTCAAACATCAATTCCAACTTATCTGACACTTCTTTTAAGGCTGGATATTCCTTCATGGCCTCAAGAAAATCTCTCAACATAGGACTACTATTACGTTTCATGCCAAATGTATCACGGGCAGCGCTTGTAATATCTTCTTTTTCGATTTTGCTGAGTTCTCGTTTTGCTACAGCTTCAAAAAAAGCATACAAAATATTGACGTTTGTTTTTCCCTCTTCCTGCTTAACAAAATCCATAATGTTGATTTTCTGTTTGCTCAATGATAAGTCTTCATATTCACCATTAGTAACCTTACAGGTAGGCTTATGTTCTGCACTAAACTCTGAAACCAAAACAATAGTTCTTTTTCCTTTCTGATTCAGCTTCAGCACAGACTGGTTGATACTGAATGTTTTTCCAGAGCCAGAAACGCCGATGATGAATTGGGGATTGCTTTTCATATTTTTTCCTCCTGTTTTTATTTCAAAATTACATCATGGATTTACTATATGACCCATGCGGCGGCCCATTGGGAGAGATTCCCCGATGAGCTGCCGCACAAGCCATAAGGCTTGTGCGTTAAGGTGCGGCTGGGCTTACCCAGCCAGATATCCCACCACGATCAGCCGGCCGTTATCGCCGTAGAGGCTGCGGTCGCAGGTGGACAGGGTCAGCAGGCTGCTGCCCGCCGGCACCGACACGCCGGTGTCAATCAAGGACTCCGCTTGGAGAGCTGCGGCATATTCTGCCGCAAACTCATCCGAGCGAAAATCCTGCTTGTAGTAGGCAGTCGAATCAGCGGCCACAATGTCAAACTGGCAAACTGCGAAGATCGCATATTCCCGGGTTCCCTCTGGAATTAGGAGTTCAATGGTGGGATTTTCCCGCCAGAAGTCCAGATCCTTGTATTTCACGAGAGAAGAGAACATGTTGGTGCTGCCATCGAACATATTGTGGCCATAAACAATGCTGTTGCCATCAGAGAAGTCTGAGCTGTTCGCAAAGTCCAGGAAGAGCGTCCCGGCAATACTCTGCTCCCCAGTGAAGCTCCGGCGCAGATAAGCGTTGTTATCCGCTGCCTGGACGATGGGATAATCAATCCCGGCGCCAGGAATGCGTACCCACGCAACGGTATCAGGGTTCAAAGCAAGCAGGGCATTGAAATCAACCTGGGTGCTTGACCCGCCCTCCAGGGCCTTGCTGGGGCTGCTGGGGGCCTCTGTGTCGATTTCCAGCTGTTCCGGCTGATCAGGTGTCAGGACAGCTTCCGCAAGAGATTCGTACTGTTCCTGTTCCTCCTGCCGTTTCTGAGCTTCTGGCAGATAGGTGGCTGCCCGAATAGTGAAAGCGGCTGCGAGAGTCAGCAGTGCGATACCTGCAATGGCGAGACAGATTTTACTCTTCGTCATGCTTTTTCTTCCTCTTGCTGCGGATCACGAGAAGAATCGAAACTCCAGTGGCGCCCAGGGCGGTAATGCCGTAGGGGCTTACCAGATACGGGATCACATCGGCACCGGTGGCGACTGCAGGTGCATTGCGCACAATATAGGGATCTTCATGGTTCACATGCTTATCCGTGATTTCCAAACGAATGATCTTACCGCTTGCCATGTAACCTGCCGGGCTTTTCAATTCTTCAATGGTAAATTTTCCCTGTTTGATCTTGGTGAAGGAACACAGCCCATCTTCCCCGGAAGTCTGGGTATCAACAAGCTGTCCGTTTTCGTCAAACAGGCCGAACTCAGCGCCCGCGAGAGGCTTGCCGTTGAGGGCATCAACCTTCTTGACAGTGACCTTGACGGGATCGTTATACAGCACTCTGCCAGTCGGGGTCATATCATCATTTACTGTCAAAGCGTGCCATTTTCCAGTGCGAGAGAAGCCCTCGGGAGCGTATCGTTCCCAAACCTGATAATCTCCAGGGTACAAGCCTGTGACATACCACTCGCCATCCTGATCGGACCAGCCTTCAAAGACAAGCTCATCGTTTTTGTCGTAGATCTCGATGTAACAGTCTTCGAGGCGTTCCTTGGTATCCTCAGAATTGACCTTTTTCATAATGATCGGCGGATTGAGGATTTCCAGTTCGCCCTGGGCCTTGTTGTTGGAGAGGTCGATATCGGGGTAACTGTTTCCGTTTTTGTCCTGCTGGTATTCAGGGATCACAGCAATAATGTCCGCCCGCTCATAGGTGTCAACGGTGTCCACCTGGAAGAGTGTGATGAAATCGACGCTCTCGCCAGGCTGGAGCAGGCTGTCCAGCTTTACCCGGGTGCCGGTCACGGTCGATCCTGGTACGGTAAAGGTGGTGATCTCTTCATTCGGGAGCCGGTTGGCAGTTACAGTAGATCCAGGGGTCTTATTGCTCATCAGGAGATAATCCGGGAACTGGAACTCTACCTCCGGGTAGCAGGGAGCGGTGCCATGGTTGGTGACAGTCCAGGTAAAGGTTGCCCCCTGAGAGAGATACAGTGTCTGGCCTTCTTCCATGGGTTCGCCCTCAAAGGTCACGCCCTTCAATTCGATGCCCAGGTCAATCCAGCGATACACAACGGTAACAGTGGAGGCTTCCCGGACACCAAAGGTCAGGGTGGGGTCATACTGGCCGCCATGCAGATAGCCGGACGGTTCCTCGCCGACAAGCGTTTCGATCTCGAAGTGGTCGAAGATGTAGGAGCCGGTGTCCGGGTGCGGGATCTCGATGGTCCGGTTGCGGAAGCCCTCCAGCAGAGTGGGATTGGCTGGATCAAACTCGCCGGAGATGTCATTCCCGTTCATATCCTCATACTTGAGAAAGACCGTTGCCCGGTAGTCGTATACCACATAGATCACGCCATCATATCCGGCATTCATAGTTGCCAGATGAGTTTCGGGATCAAGGGTTACAGAGCTGCCGGCCTGCACACGCATGGAATTGAACTGGTAGTCCTCCAGCTCGGGGGTGGGGATCGTGATCTCATCCCCACGGTGTCCAGTGTACTCAAACGGATTTCCCACTGCGACAGCAGCTGCGATCACATCGTTGATACTCTGCCCCAAGTCATCCACATACTCTACTCTGAACAACGCCTTGGCATGATACACGAGAGTAACGGTTGAGGCATATTCCTTGTTCAGCTCCAGGTCATAGGAGATCTCATCCAGGAAGCCGGACTCCAGGCTGCCCTCGGGAGTGGTAATGAACATCTGCTCGAAATCATAGTCGGCCAGTACCGGGATCGCTACGGTATAATGCTCTCCCCGCAGGCCGGCAATGATGGTGGCAGATCCGTCCGGCATCAGGTCATCAATGGGGGTCCCAAGCTCATCGACATAGCGCACATTGACGCTGGCTTTGGCGTGGTACACAACGGTGACGGTGGAGGCATTCTCGAAGCCCAGGGTCACTTCCTTGGCTTCCGCATCCAGGAATCCCGACTCAACCTTGCCAGCCTCCGTGCTGATGGACATGCTTTCATACACATAGTCCGCCATATCCGGTGTCTGTACCTGTACCTTATCGCCCCGATCGCCGGACATCAGGAAAGCTGTGCCTTCCGGCATCAGATCATTGATCTCATTGCCCAGTTCATCCACATAGCGCACCGTTACATCGGCAAGCGCCTGATAGCGAACGGTAATGGTGCTGTCGTCACCAATCTCCATATTCACCTTCAGAGAATCCTTATCAGCACTCAGCAGTGTGCCGGAAGGGATTGCATCCGGGGTGATCTCAGCCGATTCGTAACGATAATACGGGTGCTGCGGGAGGGTGACATTGTCAGCGTGGATGTGGGTGCATACATCGGCGGCTACCATGGCGACTGCGCCGGCACCTACCCCTGCGGGCAGGTGTCCGACGAGGCCATGCGGCTGATCCGGGTCACGCAGGAGAGCTTCTTCCAGGGCATCAAGTATGCCAGGGAGGGCTACCGCCTGTCGGATATCTCCGCCGCGGTGCAGGCATATGTGGAATCCAACGGCTTCAGCGTCGTCCGGGAGTATGTCGGTCACGGCATCGGCCGGCGGATGCACGAGCCGCCGGAGGTGCCCAACTTCGGCAATCCCGGCCATGGTCCCCGCCTTCTGCGGGGCATGACCATCGCCGTGGAGCCCATGGTCAACGCCGGCTCCGCCGCCATCGTGCAGATGCCCGACGGATGGACCGTTCGCACAGCCGACGGCAAGTATGCCGCCCACTATGAAAACACCATCCTGATCACAGCCGGCGACCCGGAGCTTCTGACGGATCCCGCAGAGTCATTGGTGTAAGCTATGGACATTGTCAAATCCAACATCGTAAAATCCACTGCCGGACGGGACGAAGGGGACCTCTTCTTCGTGCTGGATACCCAGGAGGAGTTCCTCCTGCTGGCAGACGGTAAGCGCCGCCGGGTAGAAAGCCCCAAGAGGAAAAAGCGCAAGCATGTTTCCTTTGTGGGCGAGAGCCACAGCGTCGTTGCCGAGAAGATCAGGAGCAGCGAAAAAATCACGAATAGTGAGCTTCGTAAAGCCTTAGCTGCCTGCACAGGCAGCGGTAATCAAGACCAGGAGGGATTATAGCTTGGCAAAATCCGATATGATCGAAGTGGAAGGCGTAGTGGTCGAATCCCTGCCCAACACCACATTCCAGGTAGACATTGGAAATGGACACACCATATTAGCGCATATTTCCGGAAAGCTCAGAATGAATTTCATCAGGATCTTGCCCGGTGACAAGGTGACAGTGGAAATGTCCCCTTACGATTTGACTCGGGGCCGGATTACCTGGCGTAGTAAGTAGGAGGTTTATCAAAATGAAAGTAAGACCGTCCGTGAAGCCCATGTGCGAGAAGTGCAAAGTGATCCGCCGCAAAGGCCGCGTAATGGTGATTTGCGAGAATCCCAAGCATAAGCAGAGACAGGGCTAAGTAGAAAGTGGAGGTGCTCTAAGTTATGGCACGTATTGCCGGTATTGACCTGCCCAAGGATAAGCGAATCGAGATCGGTTTGACCTATATCTACGGTATTGGCAGAAAGAGCGCCCAGGACATCCTGGCGCAGACTGGGATCAACCCCG